>Ga0070761_10000078_pt1 | contig 63741 bp, 58 predicted proteins | sample HubBroMetageREF1_FD_66724 | JGI IMG/M metagenome (GOLD analysis project Ga0070761, IMG submission 66724) | Reference soil microbial communities from the Hubbard Brook experimental Forest, New Hampshire, USA - Hubbard Brook CCASE Soil... | ecosystem: Environmental > Terrestrial > Soil >... | reverse complement strand
AGCGCGTCCTCGAAGTCGGCGAGCGCGAAGTCCGGCCACAGCCTGGGGGTGAAATAAAGCTCCGCGTAGGCAAGATTCCATAGCAGGAAATTACTGATGCGCTGCTCGCCGCCGGTGCGGATGACCAGATCGGCATCCGGCACGTGCGCGAGCGCGAGCGCACTGGCGAAGCGCTCCTCGCTGATCTCCTCGGGGCGCAATGCTCCGCTCGAACATTCTCTCGCAAGCATTTGAGCTGCCTGGACAATATCCCAGCGTCCACCATAACTCACGGCGACCTGCAGCTTCAGTCCCGTGTTGCCAGCGGTACGTTCCTCGGCGGCGGCGATACGCGACTGCAGGCGCACGGGGAGGGTTTTGCGCTCGCCGATGAAGCGCATGCACACGCCCTGCCGGTGAAGGTCGGCGATCTCGCGCTCGAGGGACTCGAGGAACAGGCCCATGAGGCTCCCCACCTCTTCCGCGGGCCGGCCCCAGTTCTCGCTCGAGAACGCGAACAGCGTCAGCGCACCGATGCCGCGGCTGCCGCATTCGCTGATACACATGCGCACGGGCGTAAGGCCCGCCTTGTGTCCGGCGATTCGGGCAAGTCCGCGCATCTTCGCCCAGCGGCCGTTGCCGTCCATGGTGATCGCGATGTGCCGCGGAAGCGGGTTGGCAACGGCGGCGCCCATCAGACCTGCATGACCTCCTTCTCCTTGGCGGCGAGCAGCGTCTCGATATCGGCGACGTGCTTGTCGGTGAGCTTCTGCACTTCCCCCTCGGCGCGCCGCTCGTCATCCTGGGAGACCAGCTTTTCCTTGAGCATCTCCTTGATGTCGTTCATGACGTCGCGGCGCACGTTACGTATCGCAACGCGCGCGCTCTCGGCGTCGTGCCGCAGCACCTTGGTGATCTCGCGGCGGCGCTCCTCGGTGAGGGGCGGCATGGGAATGCGGATCACGGTGCCCGCCGTCATGGGCGTCAGCCCCAGGTCGGATTTGAAAATCGCCTTCTCGATGGCCTGCACGACGGTTTTTTCCCACGGCGAGATTACCAGCGTGCGGCCGTCCTCGACCGCGATGCCTGCCACCTGCTGCAGGGGCACCTCCGAGCCGTAATAGTCCACTTTCAGGTGCTCGACCAGGCTCGGATGCGCGCGTCCGGTGCGCAGCTTCTTCAGATCCGCCTGGAATGTCAGTACGCATTTGGCCATGCGCTCACGGGCATCTTTCTTCAGGTCTTCGAGCATGGTTCAACTCCTCTCAAGCCGCGCACGCGGCTCACTCAAAGGTCACGGCCGTACCCACGTCCTCGCCGCGCACGATACGGGTGAGATCGCCGGAATTGTTGAGATTGAAGACGCGCAAAGGCAAGTGGTTGTCGCGGCACATGACGATGGCGGTGGCGTCCATCACGTTGAGCTTGTCGGTAAGCACCTTATCGAAGGTCAGGTGCGCGTAGCGCACCGCGGCGGGGTTGCGCACCGGGTCGTCCGAGTACACGCCGTTCACCTTGGTGGCCTTGAGCAGCACATCGGCGCTGATCTCGATGGCGCGCAGCGCCGCGGCCGTGTCGGTGGTGAAGAACGGGTTGCCGGTGCCGGCGGCGAAGATGACCACGCGGCCCTTTTCCAGGTGGCGCACGGCGCGGCGGCGGATGTAATCCTCGCAGACCTCGTTGATGCGGATCGCCGACATGACGCGGGCGTGCATCCCCAGGCCCTCGAGCGCGTCCTGCATGGCGAGCGCGTTCATCACCGTGGCGAGCATGCCCATGTGGTCGGCGGCGACGCGGTCCATGCCGGCGCGCGCCAGTCCCGCGCCGCGAAAGATGTTGCCGCCACCGATCACCGTCGCGACCTGCACACCCATCTGCACGATGTCCTGCAGCTCCCCACCGATGCGCTTGATCACCGCCGGATCTATGCCGTAGTCCCCGCCGCCCATCAGGGCCTCGCCCGAGAGCTTAACGAGGATCCGCGTGTAGCGCGCCTTGGCTTGCGTCATCTGTTTTCTCCGATGGAAAAAACCCCGCGCGCGGCGGGGTTTAGTCCGTAGACACCTAAAGCGGCCGCGATCAGTGCTTCGCGCCTTTTACCTGCGCCATGACCTCGGCGACAAAATCGTCCTGCTTCTTTTCAATGCCGGCGCCGACCTCGAAACGCTCGAACCCGAGCACCTCGGCCTTGGCGTCCTTCAGCAGCTTCTCGACGGTGACGTCCGGATCCTTCACGAACGGCTGTCCGGTGAGGGTGATCTCGCTCAACGCCTTGCGCAGCCGCCCCTCGACCATCTTGGCGACGATCTGCGGCGGCTTGCCCTCACCCTGCGCCTGCTCGGTCAGGATCTCGCGCTCCTTCGCCACCACCTCCGCGGGCACCTGCGCCTGGGACAGATAGCGCGGATTGCTCGCCGCCACGTGCATCGCCAGGTCGTACGCGAGTGTCGCCGGTCCGCCCCTGACCGCAACCAGGGCGCCGATACGCGTGCCGTGCACGTAGGCGCCGAGGTGCTCCGGTGAGGACAGCACCGCAAAGCGGCGCACGCTGATGTTCTCGCCGATTTTCGCCACCAGCGCGCGGCGGCGCTCCTCGATGCTCTCCCCCGTCGGCAGCTTCGTCTCGCCGAGCGCCGCCAGCGTGGCCGGCTTGGCCGTCAGTGCGCACTTCGCCACGGCCTGCGCGAACGCGCGGAAGTCCTGCTCACGGGCTACGAAGTCCGTTTCGCAGTTGATCTCTACCATCGCCGCGCGGTGCTCATCCGCGGACTTGCCGGCGACCACCACGCCCTCGGCGGCCACGCGCGCCGCCTTCTTGTCGGCCTTGGCGAGTCCCTGGCGGCGCATGAGCTCGGCAGCCGCATCCAGGTCGCCCTTGGTTTCGACCAGCGCCCGCTTGCACTCCATCATGCCCGCGCCGGTGCGCTCACGGAGCTGTTTGACTGCGTCTGCTGTGATATTCATATCAATCGCCGCGCCCTTTGCGGCGGCCCGCACCCTCGGCAGGACGACGCGCGGCGGCGGGCGGCGCCGGCGGTACGCTGACGGCGGCTGCCAGAGTCTCAGCGCTGTCCTCGGTGTCCAGATCCTCGTCCTCAACACCGGGCGCGGCTGCTTCGGCCTGCGCGGCTACCGGCGCCTGAGCCTGCGCGGCTGCCGGACGGCGCCGCACCGGCGCCTTCTTGCGCACGTTGGCCTGCGGACGCGGCCGGCCGCGCGCCGCCTTCTTGCGCGGATTGCCGGCCTCGTCGAGCTCGACGAACTCGTCTTCGCCAACCGCCACCTGCGGCACGGATTCCTTGCCCTCCAGCACCGCGTCGGCGATGCCGGCGGCGTACAGATGGATGGCGCGCATGGCGTCATCATTGCCGGGGATCACGTACTCGATCCCGTCGGGCGAGCAATTGGTGTCGACGATCGCCACCACCGGAATGCCGAGCTTCTTCGCCTCATGGATGGCGATGTTCTCGTGACCGACGTCGATCACGAACAGCGCGTCGGGGAGCGACTCCATGTCCTTGATGCCGCCGAGACTTCTCTCGAGCTTGGCCATTTCGCGCCGCAGCTGCGTCGCCTCCTTCTTGCCGCGCTTGTCCAGCGCGCCGGAAGCGGCAAGCTCGGTGATTTCCCCGAGCCGCTTGATCGACTGGCGGATAGTCTTGAAGTTGGTGAGCATGCCGCCGAGCCAGCGCTGGTTCACGAACGGCTGCGAGGCGCGCTGCGCTTCCTTCTGGACGGACTCGCGCGCCGAGCGCTTGGTGCCCACGAAGAGAACGGTGCCGCCGTCGGCGATCACGCCCTTGATGAAGTGCGCCGCCTCCGCATACATCGGCTGCGTCTTCTCTAAATTAATGATGTGAATTCGATTCCGCTCACCGAAGATGAAGGGAGCCATCTTCGGGTTCCAGAAGCGGGTCTGATGTCCGAAATGGACACCCGCCTCCAGCATCTGTCGCATGGACACGCCGGGCATGAAAAACTCCTGTGTGGGTTAAGCCTCCGCGCATCCCCGTGGCCATCCCCGATGTTGATCGGGAACACCCAGCCACAAGGGTTAATGATGCGCGTGTGGGTTACGTTGCCAAAAAAGGCCGCGCTTTATACCATGAAGCCCTCGTCGGAACAACGCCTTACGCTTGCCGGGCGTGTCCCTTGCACACCTCACCCCCCGACCCCATTTCGCCCCCCATGCACGTCACCATCAAGACCCCGGAAGAACAGGAAAAAATGCGGGTCGCCGGCCGCCTGGCGGCCGAGGTGCTCGACATGATCGCTGAGCACGTGGTGCCGGGGGTCACGACCGGCGAACTCGACCAGCTGTGCCACGACCACATCGTGAACGTGCAGCAATCGGTGCCGGCCAATCTCAACTACCGTGGCTTCCCGAAGACCATCTGCACCTCCGTGAACCACGTGGTCTGCCATGGCATCCCCAACGACAAGCGCCTGAAGGCGGGCGACATCGTGAACATCGACGTCACCGTGATCCGCGACGGCTTCCACGGCGACACCAGCCGCATGTATTTCGTCGGCAAGCCGCCGCCGCACGCGCAACGCCTGGCGCAGACCTGCTTCGAGGCCATGTGGCGCGGCATCGGGACGGTGCGTCCGGGCACGCGCCTCGGCGACATCGGCCACGCCATCCAGAGCTTCGTCGAAGCGCGCGAATTCTCGGTGGTGCGCGAGTACTGCGGCCACGGCATCGGGCGTGTGTACCACGAGGATCCGCAGGTGCTGCACTACGGTGAGCCGGGCACAGGATTTGAGCTGCAGGCGGGCATGACCTTCACCATCGAGCCGATGGTGAATGCCGGCAAGCGCCACGTACGGCTGCTTCCGGACGGCTGGACCGTCATCACCAAGGACCACTCGTTGTCGGCGCAGTGGGAACACACGGTCCTGGTCACGCAGACGGGCGTGGACGTCCTGACCCTGCCCGCGGCCGGGCCGCCGCAGTAGTGGACGAGCCGCAGGCAGCACCGCCCGCGGTATCACCGGCAACTTCGTGGCCGCTGCTGGCGCGCCTGCCGGCGCAGCTGGCGGCTGCGCCGGACAGCGCAGCGTGGCGCGAGCTGCTGAGCGTGGCGCACGCGGAACTGAAGGCGCGGTTTCTCGCCGATGAGCCGGTCGAGGATCTGGTGCACGCGCGCGCCGTGCTCATTGATATAGCGCTGCTTCAGGCGTGGTGCCGGCACTGCGCGGGCGCCGCCGGCTGGGCCCTGGTCGCGGTCGGCGGCTACGGGCGCGGCGAGCTGCATCCGTGCTCGGATGTGGACGTCCTGCTGCTGGCGCCACACTCGGCGGATGACGCCGGCCGCGCCGCCGCCGAAAAACTGGTCAGCTTCCTGTGGGACATCGGGCTTGAGGTCGGGCACAGCGTGCGCACGGTGGCGGAATGCGCCGCGGAAAGCGCCGCCGACGTCGGAGTCATGACGACGCTGCTCGAGGCGCGGCTGCTCGCCGGTGACGCGGCTCTCTACGCCGCGATGCACGCCGCACTGACGCCGGATCGCATCTGGCCGGTCGGGCGTTTCTTCGATGCCAAGGTGCACGAACAGACTGAGCGGCACCTGAAGGCCAACGACACCGCCTACAACCTGGAACCTAACGTGAAGACCGGCCCCGGCGGCCTGCGCGATATCCAGACGATCGCCTGGGTGGCGAAGCGACATTTCGGTGCCCAGACGCTCGAGAGCCTCGCGACCCACGGGTTTCTCACCGGCGCGGAGCTGCGGCGCCTGAAGCAGGCGCAGGCCTTCCTGTGGAAGGTGCGCTTCGGCCTGCACGTGCTCACCGGGCGGCGTGAAGACCGGTTGCTGTTCGATCACCAGATGCGCCTCGCGAAGAGCTTCGGTTACGAGGATGCCTCCTACACCCTGGGCGTCGAGCAGTTCATGCAGCGCTATTACCGCACCGTCATGGACGTGAGCCTGCTGAATGAGCTCCTGCTGCAGTTGTTCCGTGAGGCGATCCTGACCGAGAGCGAGCCGCCGCGGCCGCTGAATGCGCGTTTCCAGGTACGCAACGGCTCTCTGGAGGCGGTCAACGACGAGGTCTTCGCCCGCAGCCCCTCCGCCCTGCTCGAGCTCTTCGCACTACTGCAGCAGCATCCGGAGATTCGCGGCGTGCGCGCCCCGACCATGCGGGCCGTCACGCGCAACCTGTGGCTCATCGATGAGGAGTTCCGCCAGAACCCGCGCCACCACCGGCTGTTCCTCGAGATCCTGCGCTCACCGGTGGGAGTGACGCATGAACTGCGGCGCATGAACACCTACGGGGTGCTCGGGCGCTACATCCCCGCCTTCGGGCGCATCGTCGGCCGCATGCAGTACGATCTGTTCCACGCCTACACCGTGGATGCACACACGCTGTTCGTGGTGAGTAACCTGCGGCGTTTTGCCATCCCGCGCTACGACCACGAGCTCCCCGAAGCCTCGCGTGTCATGCAAGCCCTGCCGCGCAGCGAGATCGTCTACCTGGCCGCGCTGTTTCACGACATCGCCAAGGGGCGCGGCGGCGATCACTCCGAACTCGGCGCGGTCGACGCCGAGGCGTTCTGTCTGGAGCAGGGACTGACGCCGTACGATGCACGCCTGGTCGCCTGGCTGGTGCGCAACCACCTGCAGCTCTCGATCACCTCGCAGAAGCAGGACATCGGCGACCCGGAGGTGATCAGCGCCTTCGCGCGGCTGGTCGGGGATGAAGCGCACCTGGACTACCTGTACGTGCTGACGTGCGCCGACGTGCGCGGCACCAATCCGCGGCTGTGGAACTCCTGGAAGGCGTCGCTGTTCCGGGATTTCTACCAGCGGGTGAAGCGCGCACTGCGCCGCGGCCTCGAGGGCCCGATCGACCCGGAGCACCTGGTGCGCGAAGCCCAGGACGGGGCACGGCGGCTGCTCGCAGAGCACGGCGTCGCCGAAGAGCACATCGGCGCTGTCTGGTCGCGCTTCTCGGCGAGCTACTTCCTGCAGCATTCCCCGGAAGAGATCGCCTGGCATACGCGTCTGCTCGCCGAGCGGGATGCGGCTTCCGATGAGGCTCTGGTGGCGCTCGATCCGCGCAGCCTGCGCGGCACCACGGCGGTGCTGATCTTCGCGCGTCCGCGCCGGCATGGATTCGCGCGCACCACGGCGGTGCTCGATCAGCTGGGCTTAAGCATCGTGGATGCGCGCATCACGCCAACCGGCGACGGCTTCAGCCTCGACCTGTATCACCTGCTGGAGGACGACGGCGCGCCGATCACCGACGCTGACCGCCAGCGGGAGATCGAGGCCGCGCTGTGGCGCTCGCTGCAGGGCCCGGCGGACGCGCCACTCATCGTCTCGCGGCGCGCACCGCGCCAGGCGCGCATGTTCAACACGCCCACCCAGATTTCGCTGAGCGTGGACGAGCGCAATCACCGCTCGGTGCTGGAGCTGACCGCCGGTGACCGCCCGGGCCTGCTGTGTGATGTCGGCAAGGTGCTGATGGAAGAGCACGTCGAGCTGCACGCCGCCAAGATCATGACGGTCGGCGAGCGTGCCGAGGACGTCTTCTACCTCACCGACCTCGACAACCGGCCGCTGAGCGCGGCTGCCGGCGAGCAACTGCGCAGCCGTCTGGTGCAGGGGCTCGAGCAGCGCCAGGCCGCACTGCGTAAGGTGACTGCATGAGCGACCTCGCCGGTCTCAAGAACATGATCGATGCCGCGTTCGAGCGGCGCGCCGCGCTGAACCCGCAGAACCTGCCGCCCGAGCTGGCGGCGGCGCTCGAGGAGTGCCTGGCGCTCCTCGACAGCGGGCGCGCCCGGGTGGCGCAGCCAGAGAACGGCCGCTGGGTCGTCAACGAGTGGCTGAAGAAAGCGGTGCTGCTGTCCTTCCGGGTGCGCGACAACGTGGTCATGGATGCCGGCTACACGCGTTTCTTCGACAAGGTGCCCCTGAAGTACGCCGGCGCAACGGAGACCGCGCTGCGCGCCGGCGGCGCGCGCATCGTGCCGCACGCGCTGGTGCGCCACGGTGCCTACATCGCCCCGGACGTGGTGCTGATGCCGAGCTACGTAAACGTCGGCGCCTACGTTGGCGCCGGCACCATGGTCGATACCTGGGCGACGGTGGGCTCGTGCGCACAGATCGGCCGCAACGTGCACCTCTCCGGCGGCGTGGGAATCGGCGGCGTGCTCGAGCCGCTGCAGGCGAGCCCGACGATCATCGAGGACGACTGCTTTATCGGCGCGCGCTCCGAGGTCGTGGAAGGGGTGGTGGTGGAGGCCGGCTCGGTGATCTCCATGGGAGTCTTTCTCGGGCAAAGCACGCGCATCTACGATCGCACCACCGGCACCATACTGCAGGGACGTGTGCCGGCCGGCTCGGTAGTGGTATCCGGCACGCTGCCCGCGGCCGACGGCCGCTACAGTCTGTACTGCGCCGTGATCGTCAAACGCGTCGACGCACAGACGCGCGCCAAGACCTCCATCAACGACCTGCTGCGCGGTGCCGATTCCGCGTAGCGGCGCCGTCAGAACTTGTAGCGCACGCCGAGGGTGGGGTTGATGTTGGTGGTGTTGATGTAGCCGGAGGCGAGGCCATCGTGCACGCCGCTGTACATTGCGCCCGCATAGACATCGAAGTGCAGATTGAACCGGTAGTCAGCGTCGAAGGAAAAGGCCTCCAGACTGCCACTGCAGGCGTTGTGCGCGTTCGTCGAGCAGCCGGCCTGGCTGCCTGCGCCGTAGGCGCTCTGATGCACGCCATAGTAGGCAGCGGTCAGCTCCAGCTGCGGAATGACGGCGTACCGAACGCCGCTCCAGTAGACCTGAAGAATCTTTGGATTGTTGTAGGCGGTATTGTTGACGTAGGCCAGCACGTAACCGCCGATGTCGCTGACCCCGGCGCTGAGGGGCGTGGCGGGATTGACGTACTTGATGTTCTCGTAACCGCCGAAGATTTTGAGGGAGCTGAGCTGGTAACGCGCCATGAGCGCGTAGGCCGTGTTGTCCGAAACCGTAGCGGCCAGGGCGTTCGACGGCGTGTATTCGGGTGGCAGCGCTCCTAACTGGGCGACGCTCAAGGCACTCGCTGTTATCGAGCTTCTTACCCTGGAGTAATAGGCATCGAGATCCGCACCGGCGAAGCTGCCACCAACATCCGCCTGCACGGCGGTGCGCCCTGCCCCATTGGATCCATTGAACTTGTACAGAGCGCCGACGTGCAGCAGATCCCCGAAGGGCAGCACATACTTCGCGGCTGAGTCGAGCCGGTTGTCCTCGCTACTGCCGCCGCCGACGTAGGTGTTGGAGGCGCCGAGCAAGCCAAAAGCCGTCGACATGTAGTTCGGGTCGTATTTGATCCCGCCTTCCGAAAGCAAGGTGATCTGCCGGCCGAAGGTCAGCTCGCCGAAGTGTTCAGACTTGAACCCCGCATAGGCGGTCTGGAATATCTGCCCGGCGGAGCTGCCATCGACGCCGACGCTCTGCTGCGTGAGTGGCTTGCCGTTGTTCGCCGCCAACGACTTGAGCGAATCGGCAATCTGTCCGGACTGAGGGTTGAAGAACGTCTCGACCTGGAAGACCGCCGCCCAATCGCCGTCGAGCGGCTCGACACCCTGCAGTCCGATTCGCGACTGGCCCATGTTGCTTGGCGTCAGTCCGGTGACTGACTGGTAGTCGTTCTGCCGCACGATGTTGCCGCTGGCCGCCGGCCGGTACGGGGTAAACGGCGCGCTGTGGGTATCGTATTGGAAGCCTATGTCGACGACTCCGTAGAGGGTTATGCCTTGCCACGTCAGTCTGTCCTCGGAATCAACACCCGGGCCGGTCTTCTGCTGGGCAGCGGCTGGCACGGTGGTCGCAATTGCAACCAGCAGCAGCGTCAGCCACGCGAGCCCCCGCCCCTTCGGAATCATCCCGGCCATTCAACTGATCTCCGCAGCAGTGCCGTATCGGCGCCGCCCTGAGTGTCAGCTGGCCGCGGTTATGCGGTCAGTCGTTGAGCGGTGACAAACTGGTTGTCGGCAGGGACGGCCGCGTCATCTCAGCGGGGCTTGAGCCGCCGCACACTCGCCCGCTTGCCGCGCGCACCCGCCGGCTTGCGCGTCCGGCGCGCGATCGGCCGGAAGCGCCGCGCGGCGCGGGCCTGGATCTCGGCGTCAAATTCCCGGTAGACGCGCACCAGCTGCCGCCCGAAAGCGGTAAGGGTCGCGCCGCCCCCGCCGCGTCCGCCCCTGGCGGTCACGGCCACCGACTCGACAAAGCTGCCGTTCAAACTCTGCAGCAGCTGCCAGGCACGCCGGTAGCTCATGTGCAGGTCGCGCCCCGCCTGCGACAGCGAGCCGCCCCGCGCGATCTGCTCGAGCAAGGCGATCTTGCCGGGGCCCACCGCCGCATCGCGGCCAAAATCCACGCGGAAGCGAACATCTGGCAGCTGCATGGCCTGGCTCCTCCTCAAGTGATCTTACCTCATGCCAACAGGAGCTTGTGCGGGGTGAAGGTTGCAGCGAGGTGTCCGCTTCTGCGACGATATGTTTACCAGAACATATCGCTATGCAGACCATCTCGCACTGTGTTGCAGCATGGCATTCGATTCGCGTTGTCCACTGAAGGGAGACTCAAGCGGTGAATAACAACATCAGGCGCCGCCTCGCAACGCGGCTCGGCTGGGCTGCGCTTGTGGGTGCCGCCATGGGCACGATGGGCGTGACACAGGCCGCTACCGTGTTTGACAACGACGGCGTCACGGTGGATCTGTACGGTATCCTGGATGCCGGCATTGGTTACCTCGAGCATTCGTATCCCGGCAGCAACGTCTTTGCATCGACCATCGATCCCTACAATCTGAATGGTTCGCCCAACAGTTTCACCGGCCTCTACACCGGTGGCATCTCCATGTCGCGCGTGGGCGTTAAGGGCGAGGCGGATCTGGGCTCGGGCCGCAAGGCCTTCTTCAGGCTCGAGAGCGCGATCAACGTGACCACCGGTGTCCTGAGCAACAATGGCCAGGCCATTTACAACAACATCAATGGCCTGAAGAGCGCGAACGCTGCCAGTGCCATCAACGGGCAGTACTTTTCGCGCGCGGCCTACCTGGGCTTCTCGGATCCGCTGTGGGGCCAGGTAGAACTGGGGCGCACCACTAACCTTGCCCTGGATCAGGTGGCGGAATACGACCCGGTGCAGGCGGCGCTGCTGTACTCGCCACTCGGGTTCTCCGGTGGCATCGGGGGTGGCCTCGGCGCGACGGAAAACACCCGTCTTGATAACAGCGTCAAATACGAGAACAAGATCAGCGTCATAGACTTCGGCCTGCAATACAAGTTTGCCGGGGACAAGAGCTCTGCATCCGCAGGCTATGGCTGGGTGGCGATGTTGGGCTACAGCCAGGGGCCGCTGAGCTTCAAGGGCACCTATTCGGAGACCACCAACACAGTGAGCTGGCCCGTGCAGTATTCGAACGTGGTGCCACCCGATCCGGATGTCCAGGTCGAGAACACCAAGGGGTACATGCTGTCGGGTCTGTGGAAGATAACCGCAGATGCCACGGTCAAGGCCGGCTACGAGAGCCTGACCATCTCGGCCCCTTCCAACCCCAACCTTGTCGTCCAGGACTATTACGGCCTGATACCGCCCGACCCTTCCGTGAATGCAACCGGCCAGCAGCACTTCGGGGTGTTCTGGGTTGGCGGCGACTATAAATTCACTCCGCAGTTTGATCTGGGCGTCGGCTTCTACGATATCGACACCTACAACACACCGGAGGTTGGCAAGGCGTATCTCGCCCTCGCCTACTCGCTGCTGGCGGATTACAGCTTCACCAGGAAGTTTGACGCGTACATCGGTGTCATGGCGATGCAGTACAGCGGCGTCGGGCTGGACCATCACGCGCCGAATGACGCGTACTCGAGCAATGCCCTCTACGGCGTAGGGCTGCGCTTCAAGTTCTGATCGGAACTGGCCACGGACCGCCACCTCATTGCAGCGGCTCGTCGCGGCTGAACGCGCGCTGGAAGGCCGCGATGATGGCCGGCTCCGGCCGGTGGATCGGCGGCAGCGCCTGGTAGTTCTCCCAACCGCCGCCGAGGCTGCGGTACAGCGCGATGAACTGCTCCGCGACCGCGACCTGGGCGGCCGCGTACTGCTCCTCGAGGTCGTATTCCTGGCGCTCCGCATCCACCACGTTGAGAAAGTCGGTGAGTCCGCGCTGGTAGCGCTCGTTGGCCAGCGTGACCGCCCGCTGACTCGCCACCAGGCCCGTCCCGAGCTTGCCGAGACTGTCCTGGTCCGCCTGGAAACCATCCAGGCTGGTATCAACCTCGCGCACGGCGCCCTGGATGGTCTTCTTGTAGTTCACGAGCAGCGCCCGCGTCTGCAGGTCGGCAATCTCCACCTGCGCATCGAGCGCGCCGAAATCCAGTAGCGGCCACAGCAGCGCCGGGCCTACCGACCAGATGTGCTCGCTCACAGTCGGGGTCGTGCCGAGCGCCTGGCGCTGCACGCCGATCCCCGCGGTGATGGCGAGCGACGGAAAGAGGTTCGCCGTGGCGATGCCGATACGCGCGTTGGCCCCGGCGAGCTCGCGCTCCGCCTGCCGGACATCCGGACGGCGCCGCAGCAGATCCAGGGGCAAACCCACCGCAACCGCTCCGGGCACCTCCGGGACCATCTGCTTCGTGCCGAGCTCCTGCGCCAGATCCTCGGGGTAGCGCCCCAGGAGCGTCGCGATCGTGTACTGCGCGGCGCGCACTTCGGCATTAAGCGGCGCGCTCTGCGCCTCGATGCTCGCCAGCTCGCGCCTGGCGAGCGTGACGTCCAGCTCGTTGGTGATGCCGCGTTCATAACGGATGCTGACGATACGCAATGACTCGCGCAGGGTGCCCACGGCGGAATCGAGCACGGCAGCGCGCATCTGCAGGCCGCGCATATCCACGTAAGCGCGCGCCACGTCGGCGGCGACCGCCACCAGCACCGCGTTGCGTGCCGCGAGGCTCGCCTGGGTGTCGTAGCGGGCCGCCTCGATCTCGCGCCGGTAGCGGCCGAAGATATCCAGTTCCCAGACCGCATCGAAGCCGCCAATTTCGTTGATGTGCCTGAGTCCCGCGCCGTTGTCGGCCGACACCAGAGTCTGCGCGGCGCGCCCGCGCGTCAGATCGCTGCCCGTGCCCCGGGCCGCGCCCGCGGAAGCGTCCACCACCGGCAGCACCGCGCCGATGATCGCCGCTTCGTAAGTGCGCGCAGCCTGCAGCCGGTCGAGCGCGATTGCCAGATCCGGGTTGTCGGAGATCGCCCGCTCGATGAGCGAATCCAGCTCCGGATCGTGCAACGCATGCCACCACAGCGCCTGGTCGATGGCGGCCGGCGCCTCCGCGGGCGCCGCGGCACTGTCTGCCGGCGGCGCAGCCGCGTAGTGCGCGGGCGTCGCAATGCCCGGTGTGTGGTAGTTCGGGCCAGCCGCGCAGCCGGCGAGAGCGATCGCGGCGGCAGCGGGGAGACCAATGCGGCGCGGGTTCATGCTGGCGGCCCTTTCAGCGCTGTACATCGAGCCGGTGCGCCTGCACCGCCTCGCCGTCGCCGATCTGGCTGCTGAGGTTGAGCGCCAGCAGATCTCCGGCGGCGATGCCCGAGGCGAGTTCCACCACGCTGCCGTCGTCGCGACCGATGGTGACAGCGCGGAATGCGATGTGACCGGAAGCATCCACGCGCGCGACCTGCGGTCCGCTGGCGCGGAACAACAGCGCCGCCGCCGGCACCTGCACCAGCCCCCTGGCCGGCAGGCCGAAGGCCGCCTGCACATACATGCCGGGCACGAATTGCGCGTCCGCGTTCGGGATATCGACCTCGACGCGCAAGGTGCGCGCCTGCGGGTTCAGGGCCTGCGAGGTGCGCGTCACCCTGGCGTTGTACGCGCGGGCGACGCCGCCACGGGTCTGAATCTGCACAGCGGTGTTGCCTTGCATGAGGTCGGCGGCGGCGCTTTGCGGTGCATCGACGAAAATACGGATCGGGTCGTTCTGCGTCATCACGTACAGCGGCGTCGTGGCCGAGGTGCTGCCGGCGGTTACCAGATTGCCGATATCGATGTCACGGTTGGTGATAACCCCGTCATAGGGGGCCGTGACGTCTTTGAACTGCGCCAGCGCCGCGTACTGGTTGACGCGCGCCTGGTCGAGCGCCACGTCCGCCTGTGCCGATTTCAGCCGTGCGGTGGCGCTGTCGTAATCCGCGCGCTTCTCCTCACGCTCCTGGTCCGATACCACGCCCTGGGGTGAGTCGCGCCAGCGCTCGTAGGTAGTCTTGCTTAAGAGCGCCTCGGCCCTGCGCACCTCTACCTGCGCCGCTCCCGCCTGCAACTGCGCGCGGGCGGCGGCGAGCTGCGCATCGAGGTCCGGCGTTTCGATGCGCGCCAGCAGCTGGCCACTGTGCACATGATCGCCGATGTCGACGAACCACTTGCCGACGTAGCCGTTGACGCGTGCGTAGATGGTGCTCGTATGCCAGGCCGCGGTCTGCCCGGGCAACAGCAGTTGCTGCGTCGCCCCGACCGGCTGCGCGCTGACCACATCGACGACCGGCGCGGCTGCGGCCGCGTCCGCCGTGCCGCGCGCCAGTCCGCGCGCCTTGGCGTAGCGGTCGATGCACACCGCCACGAAGATGACGCCGAGCACGATGGCCCCGAGCAGCGCCGCTTTTTTCAGCCGCCGGCCGGTGTCCGGAGCGAACTGCGCCGAGGCCGAGTGCGACTCGGTAGCCGCCACATCGGTGCCCTAGTCCGTGCCGCGCGTGTCATCACGCGTATCCATTACACCAGCCGTTTTTGTAAGCTGATCGTCCGCTTCGTTCATGTGGCAGTTCTCAGATCGCCTGCGCGGCGCCGCCGGCCGGCGCGCGGCGCAGCAGCCGGTACATGGTGGGTACGAACAGCAGCGTCGCGAAAGTCGCAAACAGCAGCCCGCCGATTACGGCGCGCGCGAGCGGCGCGTTCTGCTCACCGCCTTCACCCACGCCGATCGCCATCGGCACCATGCCGAGGATCATGGCGCCGGCGGTCATCAGCACTGGCCGCAGGCGCGTAAAGCCGGCGGTCGCCGCCGCCACCAGCGGTGTGTCCCCCGCATCCATGCGCTGATTGGCGAAGCTCACCACCAGAATACTGTTGGCGGTCGTAAGACCGATGCACATGAGCGTCCCCATGAGTGCCGGCACGCTCAGGTGCGTCTGGGTGAGGAACAACATCCACATGACGCCACTCAGGGCAAACGGCACGGCCATGAGCACGATCAGGGGATCAATCCAGCTCTGGAAGTTGATCACGAGAAACAGGTAGACCAGCACCACCGCCAGCGCGATACCGGCAAACAGCCCGTTGTAGCTCTCGCGCATGGTCTCGACCTGCCCGCTCAAGGTCACGTGCATGGCCGACTGCGCCGGCGGCCGGTTGGCGGCGATGACCCGGTCGATGGCGCGCGCCGCCGAGTACAGGTCACGGCCCTGGACATTGGCGTGCACGTCGAACACCGGCCGGATATTCAGCTGCGAGGTCACCATCGGCACCCTGAGGCGCCCGAAGGATGACATGTTCATCAGCAGCTGGCCCTGGGCACCGTCAACGGCACTGCTCACGGGCAGCGTCTGCAGGTCCTGCGAGGTCGCGATGTCGTAGGTGGGCTGCTGCACGACCAGCGGGTAGCTCACGCCGTTGCGCGGATCGACCCAGAAGTTCGGCGCGGTCTGGGCGCTGGAGTTGGTGGTCACCAGCAGGTTGTTGGCCGCGTCTTTCTGCGTCAGCCCCACCTGCGTCGCCAGCGCGCGGTCGACGTCCACCGACAGCGCCGGCGCATCCGGGACCTGGAACACGTGCGCATCGACGACGCCCGGCAGGCGCGCGATGAGACGCGTCAGGCGCGTCGCCATGGCATAGGCGCTATCGGTGTCCGCGGCGCTGACGCGGATGTCGATGGGCGCGGGCTGGCCGAAGTTCAGCACCTGGTCGACGATGTCGGCCGGCTGGAAGAAGAACTGCAGTCCGGGGAAGTGCCGTGGCAATTCCCGGCGCAGCATGGCGGTGAGATCCGCCGTCGGCGCGTGCTTCTCTTTGAGTGAGATCAGGATCTCCCCGTCCATCGGCCCCACGGTAGCCGTATCGCTGAGCGCGATATTGATGCCGCTGTAGGGCAGGCCGATGTTGTCGAGGATGACGCTGACCTGCCCGTTGCCAACGAGTTTGCGGATGAGCGCCTCGACCTGCGCGAAATCCTGCTGGGTCGTCTCGATGCGCGTGCCGGGGGGTGCGCGCACGTGCAGCCGCATCTCGCCCGCGTCCACCTGCGGAAAGAAGTCCCGGCCGAGGAAGGGAAACAGCGCCAGCGAGACGACCATGATGGCCAGGAACGCCAGCACCGTCTGACGCGGCTGCGACAAGGCCCAGGCGAGCGCGTTGCGGTACGCCGCGCGGAAGCGCTGAAATCCGGCCTCAAACTTCCGGTGCACCCCCACCAGCAGCTGCATGACGCGCGCCAGCGGCTGCCGCGCGTGCTCCGCCGCAGCGGCAGGTGCGGCCGGCGCGCCGTGCGCTGCCGATCGCATCAGGTACAAAAAAAGCACCGGCACCATGGTGAACGACAGCGCGAGACTCGCCAGCAGCGACACGATTACCGCCACGGACAAGGGCGAGAACAGGTATTTCGCGGTGCCCTGCAGCAGGAACACCGGCACGAACACGATGCAGATGCACAGAGTCGACAGCGCAGTGGGCGTGCCCACCTCCCCGCCGCCGTGCACGATGGCATCGTGCAGGTGCTCGTGCAGACCGGCATGCCGTTCGATGTTCTCGATCACGACCGTGCCGTTGTCCACCAGGATTCCCACCGCGAGCGCGAACCCGCCGAGCGTCATGGTGTTGAGCGTCTCGCCACCGGCGCCCATGACGAGCACCGCCGTGATGATGGACAGCGGGATGGCGGCCAGGATGATGAGCGTCAGGCGCCAGTTGCCGAGGAATAACAGGATCATCAGCGCCGTGAGCGCCGCCGCCATCGCGCCCCCCAGGGCCACGCTGTTGAGCGCCGCCCGCACGAACACCGACTGATCGAAGATGGCTTTGATCCTGACGCCCGCCGGCAGCATGTGGCGGATGTCCGGGAGCGCAGCGCGGACGCCGTTGATCACCGCCAGGGTGGAAACCCCGCCGGTGCTGCGGATGCTCATCAGCGCTCCGGGCACGCCATCGACCGATACCGAATTGGTCTGGATCTGGAAGCCGTCGTGCACGTGCGCCACATCGCGCATGAACACCTCGCGGCCGTTGACCTGGCGGATCGGGAATGCGTTCAACGCCTCGATGACATCGGGGCTGTTGTTCATGACCACCAGGTAATCGTGGCTGCCGATCTTCACATCCCCCGCCGGCAGAATGACGTTCTGCGTTTGCAGGGCGTTGCTCACGTCGGCGGCGGTGAGCCCGCGGGACTGCAGCGCCTGGCTGTCGAGGTCCGCCATGATCACGCGCGGCTTGCCGCCGTAGGGATAGGGCACCTCGGCGCCGTGCACGACCGCCAGCGCCGGACGGATGATGTTCTGGCCCAGATCGTTCAACGCGGTGTCGGGGAGCGAATCGCTGGCGAGCGACAGCTGGATGATCGGCACGTCGGTGGCGCCGTAGCGGATCACCAGCGGCGGAGTGATGTTGGGCGGCATGTACTTGAGCACCACCAGCGCGCTGCTGGCGAGCTGCGCGATGGCGCGGGTGACGTCGGCGCCCTCGTGCAGATAGACCTTCTCCACGCCCACGCCTTCGTAACTCGTGGCCTCGATGCGCGCGATGTCGTCCACGAGCGAGGCCATCTGCCGCTCGTGCAGCGTCAGGATGCGATTCTGGATGTCCTCGGCGCTCATGCCGGCGTAGGTCCAGACCACGCTGCACACCGGTATGTCCATCTGCGGAAAGATGTCCACCGGCATGCGCAGCGCCTCGCCGATGCCGAGCAGCGCCACGAGGGTGAGCAGCGCCACGACCGTGTACGGGCGCCGCAGGACATATTGAATGAGCGACACTGCGGCCTCGTCTTAAGGGCTCGCGGCCGGATCGCCGGCCAGCGGCGCGCGGATGCGAAAGGTGCTGCCCTTGCCGGCGGTGCTGCTCACTTCGACCCGCGCGTCATGGGCGGTGCAGATGGAATCGACAATCGACAGCCCGAGCCCGGCGCCTCCGTGCAGGCGGGTGCGCGAACCATCGACCCGGTAGAAACGCTTGAACACGTGCGGCAGCGCTTCGGCGGGGATGCCGATGCCATCATCGGCAACCTCGAGGATCGCAAAGCCGCCGTCGCGTCTGACGCTCAGTGAGACATGCCCGCCGCCGGGGGTGTACTTGATGGCGTTGTCGAGCAGGTTGACGATCACCTGCTTGAGGCGCGCGCGATCGCCCTCCACGGTCACACCAGGGGCGGACTCGCAGGCGACGCTCACCTTCTTATCCTCGGCGAGCAGGCTCATCTGCCCGGCGGTCGTGGTCGCGAGCTCGCCCAGGTCGAAGCGCTGCCAGGGCGCGTGCGCCTCGCCCGCATCGAGTCGCGACAGCGCAAACAGCCCCGCCACGATCTCCGCCAGCCGCAGCACCTCTTCCAGCACGCTGCCGAGTGCTTCGCGCGTCGCGTGCGGCAGCTGCCTGTCCTGGGCCAGGCTCTCCAGCTCCCCGCGCATTACGGTGAGCGGCGTGCGCAGCTCGTGGGAAGCGTCGGCGATGAATTGCTTGGAGCCGTCGATGGCGGTCTCCAGCCGGCTGATCATGAGGTTCAGCGACACCGCGAGCCGCTCGAGCTCATCGCCGCTGTCCACGACAGGCAGGCGCTCACTCAAGTTGTGCTGGGTGATCGCCTCGGCCTTCGAGGCCATGCGCGCCACGGGATCCAGCGAGCGGCGCACCAGCACGAAGCCACCCGCGACCGCCACGCACACGGCGATGGACAGGCCCGCCGCCAGCATGACCAGCACCCGTGCGAGCGTCGCCGCGGTGCCGGCGCCGGAGGCGCCGACCTCCACAACGTAAGGCGTGCCGTCGGCGCCGGCGGCGCTGATCGCGGCGATCAGCAGCGAATCGTCCGCCAGGCGCAGCTTGCGTGTGTGCGTCCCGGCCGCGGCCGGCGGCACCCGCGCGGGATCGTAGCGCGCGTCCTTGGGCGGGCCCGAGACGTACACCAGGTGCCCGTCGGCGCGCGTGATGCGGATAAAGCGCTCATTGGCCTCCGGCGAATACAACCTCTCCACCTGCGCTGGCAGCGCGGTCTCGGTGGCGCGATTGGTGGCGGAGATGAGCGTGCCGGCGATCTGGCGCGCGCGGCGCGCCTGGGTATCGAGGAGATTGGCTTCCAGGTAACGCTGCAGGAAGAGAATGGTCAGGGCACCCAGCAGCACGAACACGGCCGTGAGCACGCCCGCGTACCAGGCGACCAGACGGAAGCTTAGGGAGCGCGTGTTCACGCCTCAGCGCTTTCGCCCAGACCGTAGCCGACACCGCGCACCGTGCGGATGAGCTTGACCGGGTAGGGATCGTCGAGCTTGCTGCGCAAGTGGCGCACGTACACGTCCACGATGTTGGTGAGACCCTCGAAGCTCTGGTCCCAGACGTGCTCGATGATCATGGTGCGCGAAAATACCCGCCCGGGACTGGTGGCCAGGTATTCCAGCAGCGCGTACTCCTTGGGTGTGAGCTCGATACGCCGGCCGGCACGTTTCACCTGCTGCGTAAGCCGGTCGATCTCCAGGTCCGCGACCCGCAGCACGCTCGCGCGCGGCACCGATCCGCGGCGCAGCAGTGCCTTAACACGCATCACCAGCTCCGCGAACGCGAACGGCTTGGTGAGGTAATCGTCGGCGCCCGCTTCGAAGTTGGCCACCTTCTCCGCGGTCGCGTCGCGCGCCGTCAGGATGAGGATCGGCACCTGCTGGTTCTTGCGTCGTATGCGGCGCAGCAGTTCCGCGCCGCTGAATCCCGGCAGCATCAGGTCGAGGATGATGAGGTCGTAGTTATAGGCGTCGGCCATTTCCCACCCCGATGGACCGTCCGCCGCCACGTCCACCGCATAACGTTCCGACCTGAGCGCGCGCGCCACAAGCTCGGCCACCTTGGTCTCATCTTCCACGAGAAGCATTCGCATGGGGGTCCTTAGCGTTGCCAGGAGCGGCTCATGAAACCACGCGTGGATTAACCCGCCGCCAATGCCCGATTAAAAGTCGTTCAGAATCACCGTCTCCCAGAACCGACTGATTTTAAGGGTCTTTTCACACGGAATTCATGAGGACGCACAGGCATCGTCACGAAACTGTCACATGAATGAATTCCACTTGTCATGTGAGTGAACCAGAGTGTGGCCGCTCCCAGGAAGGCAGCTGCGTCGCGTGCGCGCATCGCCCAAAAGACGAGTCATGCCAGCCTGGTGCCTGAGTGTTTTTCCCCATAAATCACAGGAAATCCGCAGATGATACCTAACAGACCCGAACGCTTGCGTCGCGCGCGCCCCACCAATGTGAGTGCCTCCAAAGGCCGCCGCCAGGGCGCGGCACGTCTTGTGGGCGCCTGCCTCCTCTTGGCTTCCTTGGCCGGTGCGGGCCTCGCGCAGGCACAGACAGCGGGCAGTGCGCCCGCCAAAGCCGACAGTCTCACCTGGAACGGCATCACTCTCTACGGCATCGTGGACGTGGGCCTCAGCTACGAGACGCATGGCGCGCCGGTGAGTGACTACTTTCCGGCCGGTATCGAGAACATCATCCAGAAGAACAGCAACAACTCGGTCACCGGCGTGACACCGAACAACCTGAGCCAGTCGCGCATCGGGCTATCGGGCAATGAGCCGATCGTCGGGGACTGGGCCGGCGTGTTTCGCGTCGAGACCTACTTCAACCCGCAGTCCGGAGACATCTCCGATGCGCTGAAGTCCCTCACGCAGAACAATGGCCGGGCGCCCATCGCGCAGAGCACCAACGTCGACTCGAGCATTGCCGGGCAGCTGTTCGGGGTGGCCTATGCCGGATTCGCCTCCCCGACGGTGGGCAGCTTCACCTTCGGGCGTCAGCTGACAACCATCGCCGATGGCGTCAGCAAGTACGATCCTCTGTATGCCTCGAATGCGTTCTCGCTGATCGGCTTCTCAGGCACGACCGCAGGCGGTGGCGATACCGAAGACCGACGCCTCGATCAGGCGGTGAAGTACGTCGGCAACTTCGGCTGGGCACACCTCGGCGCGCTGTACCAGTTCGGCGGCTCGAGCGGCAGCACCAACTCGGCCTACCAGTTCTCGGTCGGCGGGGAGTTTGCCGGTCTGTCGGTGGACGCGTACTACGCCAAGAAGTACGACGCGGTCTCGGCGTCGGCACTCAGTGCCAAGCAGGTGGGTGAGCTCACGGCTACCGGCACACCCCCGGTGCTCGGCTCGCTGGCCGGCTCGGGACTGTCGGTGTCCAACTCCCTCTCCGGAACGGTCTCGGATAACACCACCTACGGGATCATGGGCTCGTACGCCATCGACGGGTGGAAGTTCTTCGGCGGCTACGAGCACATCACGTTTGCGAACCCGACCGATCCCTACAGCTCCGGCCAGAACATCATCGGAGGCTACGTGCTCGCCTTCGTCAACGACACCGCTTACACCAATGAAAAGGTGCTGCAGGTGTACTGGGCAGGCCTGAGGTACCAGGTGACGCCACAGTTCGAAGTGGCGGGGGCCTACTACGGCTACAGGCAGAACAGCTACGCAACCGGAGCTGATGCGGGTTGCTCGTCGGCCCTCATCGCCGGCTCCTGCAGTGGCACGGAGTCCGCGGTCGGGCTGCTGGCCGACTACCGCTTCACCAAGCGCTTCGACGGTTACATCGGCGGGCTGTGGACTTCGGTGGCGGGCGGCCTGGCCAACGGCTACGACCTGAATACTTCCACCGTCAGCACGACCCTGGGTGTGCGCTTCAGGTTCTGATACGGAAAGTCGCTAAGGAAGGCCCGTCCCATGGACGGGCGGACGTTCAGGCCCGCGCAAGCGGGCCTGAACGTTTCTGGGCTAACCGAATCGGCCGGTGATGTAGTCCTCGGTGAGCCGGTGACGCGGGTTGGTGAACACTCGGTCGGTCTCGCCAACCTCGATCAGTTCGCCGAGATGGAAGTACGCCGTGCGCTGCGAGACGCGTGCCGCCTGCTGCATGGAGTGTGTGACGATTACGATCGCGTACGACTCGCGCAGCTCATCGATGAGATCCTCGATACGCGCGGTGGCGACCGGATCGAGCGCCGAGCACGGCTCATCCATGAGGATGACCTCCGGGTGCACGGCGATGGTGCGCGCGATGCACAACCGCTGCTGCTGGCCGCCGGACAAGCCGGTGCCGGGACTCGTCAGGCGGTCCTTCACCTCGTCCCACAGTCCCGCACGCTGCAGGCTGGTGCACACGATGTCGTCCAGCTCGCCGCGGCCGCGCGTCAGCCCATGGATGCGAGGACCGTAGGCGACGTTGTCGTAGATGGACTTGGGGAAGGGATTGGGCTTCTGGAATACCATGCCAATGCGCGCGCGCAGCTGCGCGGCGTCCTGGCCGTCGTCATGGATGTCCCGCCCGTCCAGCAGAATCGTGCCGGTGACGCGGGCGCCGGCAATGGTGTCGTTCATGCGATTCAGGCAACGCAGGAAGGTCGATTTGCCGCAACCCGAGGGGCCGATCATCGCCAGCACCTGGCGGCGGCCGACGTCAATGGTCACGCTCTTCAGCGCCTCCTTGGCGCCGTAGAAAACACTCACGTCGCGGCAGGAAAATACCGGGTCCTCAACCGTGGCCTGGTTTGCGGTCTGGCCGCTACCGGACGCGGGCGCCGGCCTTGGCACACGACCGCTTGGCTTGAGGTCCAGGCCCCCTTCTCCGATCCGCGAGCGTGGCGTGGCCTCAGCGCCGTTGCCACGGCCGGGGACCGGCGCGCGCGCCTCTGAGTTGCTTTCCGGGGACTCGTTCATGGGTCAGCCACTTCAGCCAAAGCGTCCGGTGACGTAGTCATCAGTGCGGCGGTTCTTCGGCGCAGTAAAAATCTGTTCCGTCGGCCCGATCTCCACCAGCTCCCCCAGGTACATGAACGCGGTGAAGTTGGACACACGCGCCGCCTGCTGCAGGTTGTGAGTGACGATGGCGATGCAGTAGCTCTCGCGCAGGCTCTGCAGGGTCTCCTCGACCCGCAGCGTGGATATCGGATCGAGCGCCGCCGTCGGCTCATCGAAGAGCAGAACCTCGGGGCGCAGGGCGAGCGTGCGCGCGATGCACAGCCGCTGCTGCTGACCGCCTGAGAGGCTGCGGCCATCCTCGTGCAGCTTGTCCTTGACCTCCTCCCACATTGCGCCGGCGCGCAGCGCCTCCTCCACCCGGTCGGTGAGCTCGCTGCGCGATATACGCCGCGACAGGCGCAGCCCAAAAGCCACGTTGTCGAAGATCGACATGGGAAACGGCGTGGCCTTCTGGAATACCATGCCGACGCGGAATCGTAAACTCGCCGCGTCCACGCTCGGCGCCAGGATGTCTTCGCCATCGAGCAGCACATCCCCGGTGGCGCGGTGTCCCGGGTACAGGGCATAGATGCGGTTGAACACCCGCAGCAGCGTCGATTTGCCGCAGCCGGACGGTCCGATGAATGCCGTGATACGCCGGTCAGGCAGTGTGAGGTTGACGTCCTTGAGCGCCTGCGCCTGGCCGTAATAAAAATCCAGGTGCCGCACGTCGTACTTCACCACCTGGGTGGCAGTGGCCGCCGGGCTGAGCTGGGACTCGGAGGCGCTCATCAGCGCTTGCTGCCCTGGGCGAGCGAGGACACCACCAGGCGCGCAGCCACACTCAGCACCAGGATGCTCAGGGTGATGATCAGCGCGCCGGACCAGGCCAGCTTTTGCCAGTTCGGATACGGACTGAGCGCGAACTGAAAAATCACCACCGGCAGGTTGGCCATCGGGGCGCCGAGGTTGCTGCTCCAGAACTGGTTGTTGAGCGCGGTGAACAGCAGCGGCGCCGTCTCACCGCTGATGCGTGCGATCGCCAGCAGCAGCCCCGTGACGATGCCGCTGCGCGCCGCCGGGTAGATGACACTCGTGATCGTGCGCCAGGGGTAGGCACCCATGGCGGTGGAAGCATCCTTCATGCCCTGTGGTACGAGATTCAGCATGTCCTCGGTGGTGCGAACCGTCACCGGAATGGCAATGATCGCCAGCGCCACGGCTCCCGCGATCGCGGAGAAGTGTCCCATCCGCACCACCAGCAGCTCGTACACGAACAGGCCGATGATGATCGAAGGGGCGGACAGCAGCACATCATTCACGAAGCGGATCACCATCGCGAGGTGCGACGTGCGGCCATACTCCGCCAGATACGTGCCCGCGAGCATCCCCACGGGTCCGCCGATGAGGATGCCGATGAGAGTCATGACGACGCTGCCGTAAATGGCGTTCAGCAACCCGCCGCTGCTGCCGGGCGGCGGTGTCATGGCGGTGAATACGCTCAGCGACATCCCGCCGAGCCCGTTCTTGATCAGCGTCCACAGGATCGCACCGAGAAAGAACAGGCCGATGGCGGTGGCGAGGCCCGACAGGCCAAGCGCCAGCAGGTTGTAGAAGGTGCGCAGCGCGCGGCGGCTCATACGGAGGACAGCGCGCGGCGGTCGAGCCGCATCAGCATGAAGCGCGCGGCCGCGATCACGGTGAAGGTGATAAGAAACAGCAGCGCCCCAAGTGCGATGAGCGAGGACGTGTACAGGTCGCCCACAGCCTCAGCGAACTCATTGGCGATGGAGGCCGAAATGGTGGTGCCGGGAGCGAGCAGCGAGGTGCTTATGCGGTGCGCATTGCCAATGACGAACGTCACCGCCATGGTTTCGCCCAGCGCCCTGCCTAAGCCCAGCATGATGCCGCCGATCATCCCGGTACGTGAGTAGGGCACCACGACCTGCCAGATGACCTCCCAGGTCGTGGCTCCCAATCCGTAACCGGACTCCTTGAGCACGTCCGGCACCGTTTCAAACACATCGCGCATGACCGCCGATATGAACGGGATGACCATGATCGCGAGCACGAAGCCCGCGCTCAGCACCCCGATGCCGAACGGCGGGCCCTGGAACAGCCTGCCGATGAGGGGCAAGGGGCCCAGGAACTCGATCAGCCAGGGCTGCACGTGCCGCTGCAGGATCGGGGCGAGCACGAACAGGCCCCAGATGCCGAAAATGATGCTCGGGACCGCCGCCAGCAGCTCGATCGCGACCCCCACCGGGCGCTTCAGCCACACCGGCGCGAGTTCCGTGAGAAAGATGGCGATCCCTAAGCTGACGGGAATCGCCAGCAGCAGTGCGAGGAAGGAGGTGACGAGCGTGCCGAATATCGGGGCCAGCGCGCCGTACTCGTCGGTCACGGGGTTCCAGATCTCGCGCGTGAGAAACGCGAACTTGAAGTGCGCGAACGCCGGCCACGATCCGGCCGCCAGCGAAACTGCGACGCCGCCCAAGAGCAGCAGCACCAGCAGCGCGGCGCCAAACGTGGCGCCGCGGAACATGCGCTCACGCAACCGCTGGCCCGCGGCCTGTGCCGGATTTATGACGGGGAGCGAATTCATCGCGGACGGCAACCTGTCACAAGTGGCCTTTTCTTATGTGTCCACATACCCGCAAGCGGCGCTGTGTCCTGCGCGCCCTGCGGCGCAGCGCAGCATTCCAGGTGCACACAGTCACGCGGCGCGCCCGCTTGCGATGCGGGACGCGCCGCCCCTTCGGCAGGTTACATCCGTTTCGCGTCGGAGGGGACACTGGGCAGCGCCGGCACACCCTTGATTTCGGCTTTCCAGGTCGCCCGCACCAGCTTGATCAGACTCTCCGGCAGCGGCACGTAGTCCAGGTCCGCGGCCATCTTCGCGCCGCTTCTGTAAGCCCAGTCAAAGAACTTCAGCGCCGTGGCGGTCGCAACCGGATCCGGCGGCGTGCTGTATAGGAGGATGAAGCTCGCGCCCGTGATGGGCCAGCTCTTCTCGCCCGGTTGGTTGGTGAGGATCAGGTAGTAGCCCGGCGCATGCGCCCAGTCGGCACTCGCGGCGGCCGCCTGGAAGCTCTCCGCGTTCGGAGCGACCACCTTGCCCGCCGAGTTGACCAGATCAACGTAGGCCATCTTGTTCTGCTTGGCGTAGGCGTACTCCACATAGCCAATGGCGCCATCCGTCTGCGCGGTCATGTTGGCGACGCCCTCGTTGCCCTTGGCGCCGATGCCTACCGGCCACTGCACCGAGGTGTTGGCGCCGATGGTGTCGTGGAATTTCGGATACGCAATCGAGAGGTAGTTGGAGAACAGGAAGTTGGTTCCGGAGCCGTCCGAGCGGTACACGGGCGCGATGGCCGTGGCGGGCAGGGTGAGCTTGGGGTTGCGCTTCTGGATGCGCGCATCGTTCCACTTGGTGATCTCGCCCAGGTAGATGGCCGCCACCGTGGCACCATCGAGCACCATCTGGCCGCCCTGCACGCCCTTGACGTTCACGACCGGCACGACGCCGCCGATAATCATCGGGAACTGCACCAGCCCCGCCTGCTGCAGATCCTTCTGCTCCAGCGGCATGTCGGACGCGCCGAACGTGACGGTCTTCGCCTTGATCTGCTTGATGCCGCCCCCGGACCCGATGGACTGGTAGTTCAGACCCACGCCGGTCTGCTGCTTATAGGCATCGGCCCACTTGGAATACACCGGATAAGGGAACGTCGCGCCCGCGCCGGAAATATCACCGGCGTCGGCAGCACCGGCGAACGCCATGACGCCCAGGGCCGTCAGCAGCATCTGCTTCGGATTGAATGCATTCATGATTCCACTCCTGCGATCCTTAGATTGTCCGCTGCGGCCCGCAGCACCGCCCTTCGCTCAAGGCGTGCGCGGGTCGCGCGCATTAGATGACAATCATATGACGGTCTCATGACGGCGATCCCCACGATGCCCCGGCACAGTGTTGATGCCCGAGTTTGCACGCTCGTGACACTCGACGTGGGCTTGCCCGGGCGCGAGCCCAGGCCGTATAAACGCGAACCCTCAGACGCTGGCGCGGCTCACTGATGTCACAAACCCTTGAATTGACTAAAGCTCTCCTGGCGCGACCCTCGGTCACGCCCGCCGACGAGGGTTGCCAGCGCCTCATCGGCGCGCACCTGGCTGAGGCCGGCTTTGCCACCGAATCCCTGCCCTTTGGCGACGTCGCGAACCTGTGGGCACGGCATGGCCAGGGGAGCCCCGTGTTCTGCTTTGCGGGCCACACCGATGTGGTCCCCACGGGCCCGCGTGCGGAATGGCACAGCGATCCGTTCAAGGCGGAAATTCGCGACGGACTCCTCTATGGCCGGGGTGCCGCGGACATGAAGAGCGGACTTGCCGCCATGGTCACGGCGGCTGTGGAGTTCGTGGCTGCGCACCCGGATCACAAGGGATCCATCGCCTTTCTCATCACGAGTGACGAGGAAGGCCCGTCGGTGGATGGCACACGGCGCGTGGTGGAGCTGCTGCGCGAGCGCGGGGAGCGCATCGACTGGTGTGTGGTCGGCGAACCCTCGAGCGAGACCGCCGTCGGCGACACCATCAAAGTCGGACGCCGCGGTTCCTTGAGCGGCCGGCTCACCGTGCACGGCGTGCAGGGACATGTCGCTTACCCGCAGCTCGCCGAGAACCCGGTGCACACCCTGGCGCCCGCGCTCGCCGAGCTCACCACCCGTGAGTGGGATAAGGGCACGGAGCATTTCCAGCCGACCACGTTTCAGGTTTCCAACATCAGCGCCGGCACCGGCGCACCGAATGTCATTCCCGGGGAGCTCAAGGCGCGTTTCAACCTGCGCTATTCCCCCGCCCAGACCCTTGCGAAGCTCAAAAGCACCGTAGAAGAAATCCTGCACCGGCACGCTGTGCGCCACACGCTCGAGTGGTACGTGTCCGGGGAGCCGTTCTATACACCGCCGGGACTCTTGTGCCGCGCAGTGGGCGATGCGGTGGCGCAGGTCAGCGGCGCACAGCCGAAACTCTCCACGGGTGGGGGCACCTCTGACGGACGCTTTTTTTCACCACTGGGAGCACAGATCGTGGAGCTCGGCGTAGTCAGCGCTTCGATTCACAAGGTCAACGAATGCGTAAGCGTCGCCGACATCGACGCCCTGCACCGCATGTACGTCAACGTGCTGCGGAAGCTTCTCGTCTGAGGTTGCCCAGCACCCCGGCAGCGCCCAGCGCCAGCGACCACAGGAGCACCCAGGCCGGCATGGCCAATCCTAAGAACCGCCAGTTGACGATGCCGCACTCCCCGCTGCCGGTCAGCACCTTGCGGATGACCTGCCAGACCGGAGTGAACTTCAGCAGCATCATAAGCGGCGCGCCGCAGGAAGGGATGGCGCCGGGCGGCAGGCTCTGCACGTACAGCTGGCGCGCCGCGACTCCCAGCGTCGCAAGTGCGGCAAGACCGATCAGCACGGCGTACACGTAGCGGCCGCCGCCGCGCGCGTCATGCAGCGCCGCGGCCAGGAACGCCAGTCCCAGCAGCGCAATGCCGATGCGCTGGAAGATGCACAGCGGGCATGGGTCCAGGGCCAGATAAAATTGCGAGTACAGCGCGTATCCGAGCAACGCCGCGCACGCGGCGAACCCCCCGGCATTGATCAGACGCCGTTGTGACACTTAAGCCGAAGCCGGCGGCGGCACCGGCGCAGGGATGGTGCCCCCGCGCAGCTCGCGCTCGACGTCGTCGAGGGAGGTGTGGCGGATGTCCTTGCCATGCACCATGTAGATGACGTACTCGCTGATGTTCTTGGCGTGATCGCCGATACGCTCGAGCGCGCGCACCACCCACATGACATCCAGCGCCCGGCGGATAGTGCGTGGGTCCTCCATCATGAAGGTGATGCTCTGGCGCTGGATCGACTCGTACTCCTCGTCCACCAGGCGGTCCTGCCGCGCCACGCGCAGCGCGGACTCTACGTCCATGCGGGCAAACGCATCGAGCGCGTCGTGCACCATTTCCGATACCACCCGGCCGAGATGCTTGATCTCGCGGTACTTGTCCGCGGGGCGCTCCATCGTGGCGAGCCTTGAGGCGATATAGCCGATCTTCTCGCCCTCATCCCCGATGCGTTCCAGATCGGTGATGGTCTTGATGATGGCGACGATGACGCGCAGGTCGCCGGCGGCCGGGGCGCGCGTCGCGAGGATCTTGCTGCACTCCTCGTCGATGGCAATCTCCATGTTGTTCACCTGGTGGTCATCGAGCGCGACCGACTCCCCGAGGGAGCTGTCGCCCTCGACCAGCGCCGTGATCGCCTTCTGCAGCTGCTGTTCGACGAACCCGCCCATGCCGAGCACTTTGCTGCGCACGCGCTCGAGGTCCTCGTTGAACCGGCGCGAGATATGGTGGCTGAGATCCGCGGTTTCCATCAAACGTCTCCGGCTTCGCTCGTCTGCCTGCGTGCGACAACAGGCGCGATCATAGCGGAACTACGGCGCACGGCCAGCGAGGCGCGCACCGGCCGCGGGATCGGCGCCAGGCCGGCGAGAAACTGCGCGGTCGCCGCCTCCCAGGTAAACCCGGCGGCCCGCCGCGCGCACACGCCGCGGTCGAGCCCGAGGGCGCAAGTTATCGCAACCGCCAGATCCGTGTGCAGGACACCGGTCACACCCTGCTCTATGACATCCAGTGGCCCGGGCACGGGGAAGGCGGCGACCGGAACGCCGCACGCCAGCGCCTCGATCATCGTCAGGCCGAAGGTATCCGTCAGGCTCGGAAACGCCAGCACGTCGGCGCCGGCCAGCAGGCTCGCCAGCTCATCCCCGAAGCGATAGCCGGTGAAGAGCGCCTGCGGGTAGCGCCGCGCCAGCGCGGCGCGCTGCGGGCCATCGCCGATCATGACCTTGGTACCCGGCAATTCCAGCCCGAGAAACGCCGGCAGATTCTTCTCGACCGCCAGCCTGCCGACACACGCCACGATGGGCCGCGGCAGGCCGGCGAGCTCGTGGTGCGCTGGCAGCGCACGGAAGCGCCTGAGGTCCACACCCCGGCGCCACAGATGCAGGTTCTGAAAGCCGCGCTGAGTCAGCTGCGCCTTAAGAGTGGCGCTGCTGATGAAGGTGCGCGCCGCGGCACCGTGAAAGTGCCGCAGCCACGCGTAGCTTACGGCGAGGGGCACCGGCCAGCGCGCCCGCAGATACTCCGGGTAGCGCGTGTGATACGAGGTGCTGAAGGGCAGGCCGCGCGCGCGGCAATAGCCGCGAACCGCAAGCCCCACCGGTCCCTCGGTGGCCACGTGGATCGCGTGCGGGCGGAAGGACTGCAACTGCCCGGCGATGTGCGCGCCAGGTGCGACCGCGAGGCGGATCTCCGGATAACTCGGGCAGGCGATGCTGCGCAGCCCCTGCGGCGAGATGACCCGCACCTCGTGACCGAGCTTGCGCAGCGTTTCCGCGGTGGCTTTGAGGGTCGTGACAACGCCGTTGGTCTGCGGCGTCCACGCGTCGCTTGCGAGCGCGATCCTCACGCAGCGTCGGCAACCAGTCCGTCGGCGGATTGCGGTACGGATTGGGCGGCGTACGGCCAGCGCAGCAGCTGCAGCTCGCCGCGGCTGGTCTCGATGAGCGCCGAGCAGCTCTCCACCCAATCGCCGGTATTGCAGTAGAGCGTGCCTTCGATCCGACACAGGTTGGGGCGGTGAATGTGTCCACACACCACGCCGTCATAGCCCTGCGCGCGCGCGTGCCGGGCGGCCAGCTGTTCGAACTCACTGATGTAGCGCGCGCTGATGGTGAAACCAAGCTTGAGGCGCTCGCACATCGCCCAGTAGGGCTTGCCGAGCATCCGCCGCACGTTGTTCACGGCGTGACTGCAAGCGACGATCGCGCCGTGCACAGTGTCGCCCAGGCGGTTGAGCCAGCGCGGGCACGACCCAAGCCCGTCGAACTGGTCGCCGTGCAGTACCAGCAGGCGCTCCCCGCGCGCGGTGCGGTGCACCCATTCACGATGGACCTCGAACTGTCCCTGCAGCATCCCGGCGAGCATGGCGAGGCTGGCGTCGTGGTTGCCGGGGATGTAGATGAGCCGCGTGCCGGCGCGCTGACGCGCGAGCAGCGTACGCACTACCTGGGTGTGGTGCGCGGTCCAGAACGCGCGGCGCGCAAGACTCAGCGCGTCGACGATGTCGCCGACCAGCACGATGCTCTCGGCCTCGACGCCCTGCAGGAACTCGTTGAGTTCCCTGACGCGCGCGTGCCTGAACCCTAAGTGGATGTCGGAAAGGAACAGGGTACGGACCTTGATCTTGGGCATCTTAAGCTCATCCTAAGCCTAGGTAGACAGGCCAAGGTTGGCCTGCGGCAATGTCGATTCCGTGACAATGCGGCTAAAGGTTTCTTACGAATTAGCGGGTTGCGATGAAAAGTTAAACCGTTGCAACGCTGGCGGCCCGCGCTACGGGGACGATGCGCGACGGGGGGAAATGGCAGGTGAAGGTACTGCCCTCGCCCAGGCGGCTTTGCACTTCCAGGGTGCCGCCGTGCCGCTGCAGCACGTGCTTCACGATCGCAAGCCCCAGGCCTGAGCCGCCGGTCGCGCGCGAGCGGCCCGGATCCACCCGGTAAAAACGCTCGGTGAGACGCGGCAGGTGCTCGGGCGGAATCCCGATGCCGGTGTCGCTGACGGCGAAATGGCCGCCCTCCCTGTCCACCCACCAGCGCATTTCCAGCGAGCCCTCAGCGGCGGTGTACTTGGCCGCGTTGTCTACCAGGTTGGAAAATGCCGAATGGATTTCCGATTCGCTCCCCAGGAGCCGCGCGGTGGAATCAATCCGCACCCGCACATCGTGCGGGTGCTCGCTCCTCGCCACCACATCCTTGCGCAGGGTCCCGGTAAGCGCCGCCACGTCCAGCGGTTCGCCCACGACGGGCTCGGTGCTTTCCTCAAGCCGCGACAGCTCGATCAGATCGCGGATGATGGCCGTCATGCGCGCGGCCTGGCGGCGCATCTCCGCGAGCGGCGCCTCCATGTCCGCGTCCAGTCCCGGGTCTCCCGCCAGCGTTTCCAGGTAACCGGAAATGACCGTCAGTGGTGAGCGCAGCTCATGGGAGGCGTTGGCGACGAAGTCACGGCGCACCGCCTCCAGGCGCATCTGGCGCGACACATCGCTGACGAGCAGCAGCAGCTGGCCGTCACCGTAGGGCGCGACCTGCAGCGACAGATAAGAGTCCTCGCCGCTCATCGGACGGATAACGACCGGCGTGGAGTAGTCGGAGCCTGCGAGGTAACGCACGAACGCCGGCTCGCGCAGCAGATTCTCAATGCGCATGCCGAGGTCCCCGGTGCGGCGCAGGTTCAGCAGGCGTGCCCCCATACGGTTGAACCACACGATTTCGCGCTGCGCGTTGAGAATGACGACGCCGTTGGGCAGGGCCGCCGTGGAGCGCTGCAGCTGGCGCATCAGCTGCACGAAGCGCTGTTTGTGAAAGCGCTTGCGGCGGTGCAGGCGGACAACCTGCGCGATGATCTCACCCCAGACTCCGCCGACGTTGGGCGGGTCGGCGTAGTTACGGTGGCGCAGCCACCATTCCAGGCGAAACAGGTTCGCCAGCACCCACGCCAGGTGCAGCGTGAGCGCGCACGCGAGTCCTTGCCAGGGGCGCCCCACCAGCCAGCCAACACCGGCGCCGATGAGTACCGTCCCGAGCAGCCGACCCGCCGCGAACCACCATACCTGTGTCGCGGGTTGCATGTGACTGACTCTCTAAGGCTCTCTCACACCGTACGTCCCGAAAAGCGGTACCCGGAGCCACGCACGGTCTGCACAAAGCGATCGTACCCGAATTCCTCGAGCGCCTTGCGCAGGCGGCGGATGTGCACGTCAATGGTCCGCTCTTCGACGTACACGTTGCCGCCCCAGATGCGATCCAGGAGCTGATCGCGGGTATAGACCCGCTCCGGGTGCGTCATGAAGAATTCCAGCATGCGGTACTCGGTGGGTCCGAGCCCGACAGTCCGCTCGCCCACCATGACGCGATGACTGCCCTGATCGAGGGCCAGTCCCTCGAACTCGAGCAGTTCATCCACGCCGCTGGGACCGGCGCGGCGCAGCACCGCATTGATGCGCGCCAGCAGTTCCCGCGGTGAGAAGGGCTTGGTGACGTAATCGTCCGCGCCGCCTTCCAGGCCTGCGACCTTGTCGCTCTCCTCGGCACGCGCCGTGAGCATGATGACGGGCAGCTCGCGCGTCTCGCGGTCGCGCTTCAGGGCGCGCGTGAGCTCCAGTCCGCTCATGTCCGGAAGCATCCAGTCGACCAGCACGAGGTCCGGCCGCACGTCCGCAAGCGCCGCGCGTGCCGCACGGCAGTCTTCCGCTTCACGGACCTCGAATCCGGCGCGTTTCAATCCGAAGGCGATCATCTCGCGGATCGGACGCTCGTCCTCGACGATCAGGACCTGCTTGGCGGGCATTGCGTTAACCCTGTGTGGCGCGCGTATTACAGAGGTAGTGTGTTGCAAATTCATGACACCCACCCGCTGTCATGTGTCAGTTTAATGACCCGGGGCTGCAGGACGCGCTACATCATCCCTCAAATAGACCGGAAGCGCCTGTTCGGGCCCGAAAACACGGCCGTTGGTCACTTCCGGGACCGCCAGGCGGGCAATCTCGGCGGCCCGCGGTAACAACCGATCGGTCACAACATGAATACGGGGGGACAGCGCCGCGCCCAGTTCCGGATAAGAAGAGAAGCCGGATCCCACGCCGAAGGCCCCCTCCCGCCCCTCACCCCAGTGCGCCGGCGGTACGACGGCCGTCGGGCTCCCGACATGCTCCTCGCTGACCGCCACTGCAAAGCCGTCCGGGGCGCGCTCGAAGCAGGCCCAATAAACCTCGTGCATGCGGGCGTCGTTGCATACCAGCACCCGCTGCGGCGCGGCAGGCAATTCGAGCGCCCGTTGCGCCAGCGCGCGCAGATCCGATACCGGCACCACGGCAAGTGCGGCACCCTGGGCCAATCCCTGGGTGACGCTGGCGGCGAGGCGCACGCCCGTAAATGAGCCGGGGCCACGCCCGAACGCGATGGCGGTCAGATCGGAAAGCCGCAGGCGCGCCTCGCGCAGCAGCCCGTCCACCATGGGAAGAATGCGCTCAGCGTGCCCGCGTGCGATGAGCTCCTCGGTAGCGTGCAGCTGCCCTTCTATAAGGAGTGCCGCGGAGCAGTTCTCGGTCGCGGTATCGAGCGCGAGAATCCTCACGGCGCGACCAGGGCCACGCGCGCTACCGCGGCGCGCGGCGCGTGCGCCCGCAGGAAGCGCAGCGTCTCGTCCCGGTCCTGCGTCACGCTCATCGGCGGCAGCGCCGCCAGGAACACCCGGCCATAGCTGCGGCCGGTCACGCGCGGATCGCAGATCACGACCACCCCGTAGTCGTCCTCGCTGCGGATCAGCCTTCCAGCGCCTTGCTTGAGCGCGAGCGCCGCTTCCGGCAACTGGTAATCGCGGAAGGCGTTGCCGCCGTTTGCCGTGAGGTGTTCGATCCGCGCGCGCACCAGCGGGTCTTCGGGCGAGGCAAAGGGAAGCTTCTCGATGACCACCAGGCGCAGCGCCTCGCCCTTGACGTCAACGCCTTCCCAGAAGCTGGCCGTGCCGAGCAGCACCGCGTTGCCATCGGCGCGGAATTCCTGCAACAGCCGCTCGCGCGGTCCCTCGCCCTGCACGAGCAGCCGGTAAGGCGGCTCACTGCCCCAGCGCTCCCGCAGCAGCGCCGCGCCCTGCGCGAGCGCGCGATGGCTCGTGAACAGCACGAACGCCCCGCCGGCCGCGGCCTCGATCAGCGGCACGGCGGTTGCAATCACCGTGGCCACGAAGCCCGGGGCGGACGGCTCGGGCATCGACGCCGGCAGATACAAAAGACTCTGCCGCTCGTGGTCGAAGGGACTCTCGATACGCAGCGTCGGACTCTCCTCCAGGCCGAGCCGGCCGGTAAAGTGCCCGAACTCCTCGCCCACCGACAGCGTGGCGGAAGTGAAGATCCAGGCGCCGCCGCGTGAGCGCACCAGCGAACGGAAGCGCTCCGAGATATCGAATGGCATGAGGCTTAACGTAACGCCGCGCGCGCCTACCTCGACACTACGCGCACCATCCTGGCTTTCAACCGCGGCGATGCGCTCAAGATTTCCCGCCAGTTCCGCCATGCGCTCGCCCAACTGCGCCAGCGGCCCCGGTGTATCGGCGGCCCCCAGGGCCGCGCACAGCTGCTGCAGTGACTGCGCGAGTGCCTGCGCCGCCTCACCGAGCGGAGACTGCAGCTGTGTCCACGGATAGCGTCCCGCGGTTGCCGGGCAGCTCGCGCGCAGCCGCAGCAGTGCCTCCTGCACGTCGCGCACCGCCTCCCCCGCGGCGGCGGGCCGCGCACTATCGTGTGGTGCGACGCGCGCGGGCGCGACCGCGAGTTCACGCTGCACACTCTGCAGCAGATTCTCCAGATTGCGGCTGCTGATGAGACTGCCGAAAAACTGCGTGGCGAGATCCGGAATCTGGTGCGCCTCATCGAGGATCACCGCATCGGATGCTCCGAGCAGATCGCCGAAGCCATCCTCCTTCAGCGCCAGATCCGCCAGCAGCAGGTGATGGTTGACGATGACGATGTCGGCATCCAGCGCCTCGCGGCGCGCGCCGGCGACATGACAGTGTGAAATTTCCGGGCAGCGCAGCCCTAAGCAACTGTCGCGCGTTGAGGTGACCTGTGCCCACACGGCGTTGGTGTCCGAGAGGCCGCGCACCTCGGCGAGATCGCCGCTGCGCGTGGTGCGTGCCCAGCGCTGGATACGCGCGAGCATGCTGTTGGGGCCGCGCGGGCGCGGCGCCTCGCCCGTGAGCATGGCCAGCTGCTCACCGCCGTCCTGCAGGCGCGTGAGCGCATGCCGGCACAGATAATTTGCGCGCCCCTTGAGGAGCGCAACCCTTGAGGGGCGCCCCAGGGCGGCGCTGACCAGCGGCAGGTCCTTCGCGAACAGCTGGTCCTGCAGGGTGCGCGTGCCGGTGGAGATCAGCACCCGCTTGCCCGAGAGCAGCGCCGGCACCAGGTACGCGAAGGTCTTGCCGGTCCCGGTGCCCGCCTCCACGACCAGCGACTCGCGCGTCCGCAGCGCGTCTGCCACACGCTCGGCCATACGCAGCTGCTCGCGGCGAACGCGGAAGTCCGGCAGCGCACGCTCGAGCGGGCCGTCGTGGCCGAATATGTCCTCAAGATCCAACATGTTCAGAAGGGGTGCGTCTGGCTGCCGGAGGATGATCGTGCGGCGCACGCGGCGCGTGTGTCCAGCCCTGTATCTTGCTGAATTTCCTGCAAACTGGTGGGCACCGCGGGATTGGAGGGCAATGGCCCCCGCGGCGCACTTTATCAGGGCACAGGATCGGCCCGCGATATACTTAGCCATGGCGACTGCCGCGCACACGATGGGCCCCCTGCCCCAGTTGAGCCGCGAGGTGTCCGAGTGGGTGAACTCGGTCCGTGAGCTGACACAGCCGCGCGATATCTACTGGTGCGAGGGCACCGAGGCGGAAGCGCGCGAGCTGACCGCGCAGCTCGTGCGCAGCGGCGAGCTGACGGCGCTCAATCCACAGTATTACCCTGGCTGTCAGCTGGCTCGTTCGGCGCCCAACGACGTGGCGCGCGTCGAGCACCTCACTTACATCTGCACCCGCGCACAACAGGACGCGGGCCCCAACAACCATTGGATGGAACCGCAGGCCGCGCACGCCAAAATGCGCGAGCTGTTTCGCGGTTGCATGCGCGAGCGCACGCTGTACGTGGTCCCCTACTGCATGGGGCCCATCGACTCGCCGCTGTCGCGCTGCGGAGTCGAGATCACCGACAGCCCCTACGTCGTGCTCAACATGCTCATCATGACGCGCGCCGGGCGCGCAGCCCTTGAGCGCATCGCGCACGACCGCACCTTCGTGCGCGGACTGCATTCGATCGGCGAGCTGGATGCGGAGCGCCGCTTCATCATGCATTTCCCGGAAGAGCTCGCGATCGAGAGCTTCGGTTCCGGCTACGGCGGCAACGCGCTGTTAGGCAAGAAGTGCCACGCGCTGCGCATCGCCAGCTGGCAGGCGCGCACCGAGGGGTGGCTCGCCGAGCACATGCTCATCGTGGGGCTGCAGAACCCCAGGGGGGAGACGCACTACATCGCCTGCGCTTTCCCTTCGGCCTGCGGCAAGACCAACCTCGCCATGCTCATTCCGCCGGAGTCTTTGCCGGGCTGGCGCGTGTTCACGGTCGGGGACGATATCGCGTGGCTGCATCCGGGTAAGGACGGGCGCTTGTGGGCGATCAACCCCGAGGCCGGGTACTTCGGCGTGGTGCCCGGCACCAACCCGCAGACTAACCGCAACGCCTACGAAATGATCCGCCGCGACACCTTGTTCACCAACGTCGCGCTGACCGCCGACAACCAGCCCTGGTGGGAGGGATTGCAGACCGGCACCCCGGTACTCGACTGGCAGGGGCGCCCTTACGATCCGGCGCGGGGTCCCGCCGCACACCCGAACTCACGCTTCACCGTCTCGGCAAAGCGTAATCCGGGCTACTCGCCGCATGCAGAAGATGCGCGCGGCGTGCCCATCACGGCGCTGGTATTTGGCGGGCGCCGCCGCGAAGTCGCGCCGCTGGTCTACGAGGCACGCGACTGGCAGCACGGCGTGCTGGTGGGCGCTTCGGTCGCATCCGAGACCACCGCGGCGATGGTCGGCCAGGTCGGAGTCACACGGCGCGACCCGATGGCGATGCAGCCGTTCTGCGGCTACAACTTCGGCGATTACTGGCGGCACTGGCTGAACGTCGGCGCGAAGCTCAGCCACGCGCCCCGCATCTACCACGTCAACTGGTTCCGCCGTGATGCGCAGGGCAAGTTCCTGTGGCCCGGCTTCGGTGAAAACCTGCGGGTGCTCGCGTGGATGCTCGACCGGTGTGCCGGCAGGGCCGAGGCGGTGGATTCGCCCATCGGACGCCTGCCAAAAACGCTCAATACTGCGGGACTGAACGTGAGCGCGGAGGCGCTGGCGGCGCTGCTGCACGTGGATGGGCCGCTGTGGCGCAAGGAAACTTCCGAAGTGCGCGCGTATCTCGCGCAATACGGTGAGCGCCTGCCGCCGGAGCTGCTGCAGGAGTTGTCGCGGACCGAGGCTGGGCTCGGCTAGTTCATTGGCGAAAATCGCAAGCGATTTTCGCGGACATCAGCTTCGCTTCCGGTGCCGGGCGTCCTAGCTTTCCTCGAGCGTGAAGCGGATCGTCTGCGGCGAGCCGCGCTCCGGCAGCCGCCCCAGTCCGATCATCCCCTGCCCCTTGATCTGCAGGCTGTCGCGGCGCACGAACGATTCCTCGCCGTCGGATGCCTGCACGAAGGTGCCGTTGGTGCTCTGGTCGGTGAGCACGAACTTGTTGCGGCTGATCTCGATGCGCGCGTGCAGCCGCGAAATCAGGTTGCCCTTCACCACCACGTCGTTGTCCTCGGCGCGGCCGATGGTAATGCTGGAGTGGCGTTCGTCCACCAGCAGCTCCTGGTCCTCGCACTTCAGGCGCAGGCGCGTGCTGCGTGTGGCGCGTGAATCGGACGCGATCCCCGGCACCATGCTGGTGACGTCCTCGGTCTGCCACAGTACTTCGTAAAGCACGATCTCGTTGCCCTGCCCCTTGAGCGTGGCAATGTCGATCTGCCGGCAGGCCGCGCGCCATTCCGGTGAAAGCTTGTCCACGGTCGCGGCGGTGGTGACGATCTGCCCGGCCTTGGCCTGACTCGTCATGCGGTTGGCCGTGTGCACCGCTGCGCCGAACACGTCGCGGTTTTCGAGCATCACCGGCCCGTAGTGACAGCCGATGCGGATAGCGACGGGCTGACCGTCGACCTTCAGTCCGGCGTGATTGGAAATCTGCTGCTGCATCTGTGCGGCAGCGTTGAGCGCCGCGTCGGCGTTGGGAAAGGTCGCCATGACCTCATCGCCCATGGTCTTGATGACGGTGCCCTGGCGCCCTTCGGTGGCGCTGCGCATCACGTCAATGCAGATCGACACCATGTCGCGCGCCCGCAGGTCGCCCATGACGTCGTACAGCCGTGTCGATCCCACGACGTCCGCGAACAGAATGGCGAGTTCTATGTCTTTGCCCATGGGTGCGGGTGAAGATTATACGCAAGCGTCCCGAGCCGCTAGCAAACGCCCTGCCCTAAGCGGCAACGGGAATGGCTTGCCGCAGGAGTTCCGGCCCCGCGCCGGCTGCCCGCGCGCCCTCGCTAAGCGCGCGCCGGTAATCGCGCGCCCCGGGTTCGCCGTTGTAAAGCCCGAGCATGTGGCGCGTGATGGCGGCCAGGCGACCGCCGGCTGCGAGCTCGCGGGCGGCATAGACGGCCATGCGATCAATGAGGGCGGCGCGCGAGGGTGGCGCAGCCGTGCCGGGATGCAAAGTCTGTTGCAATTCGGCGAGCACGAACGGCCGGTGATACGCCTCGCGGCCGAGCATGACGCCGTCGCACCAGCTGAGCGCGTCCAGGACGGCGCGCGGCGCGCGCAGTCCGCCGTTGACCACGACCGGCAGCGACGGAAAGCTGGCCTTGAGACGCCGCACGACATCGTAGCGCAGCGGTGGAATCTCGCGGTTGTCCTTCGGCGAGAGACCCCCAAGCACCGCCTTGCGCGCGTGTACGATGGCGACCTGGCAGCCCGCCACCTGCAGCCGGTGAACGAAATCATGCAGCGCCTCGAAATCACGCTCACTGAATTCTGCCACCGCCTCATGCACGGCGCGACCCGCCGCGGCCACGACGCCGATACGCATTTTCACGGTGACGGGGACCCGCACCACGGCGCGCATCGCCGCCACGCACTCGGCGACCCGTGCCGGGTCCTGCATGAGGCAGGCGCCGAACGCGCCGCTCGCCACGCGCTCGCTCGGACAGCCGCAGTTGAGGTTGATCTCATCGTAGCCGGCGTCCTCACCGGCGCGCGCCGCGGCGGCAAGCTCGGCTGGCTCGCTGCCGCCCAGTTGCAGCGCCAACGGGTGCTCTTCCGGATCGAAGGCGAGCAGGCGCGCGCGATTCCCGCGCAGGATGGCCGCCGCCGTGATCATCTCCGTGTACAGCAGCACGTCGGCGGAAAAGCCGCGCAGGAAGAAGCGGCAATGACGGTCGGTCCAGTCCATCATGGGAGCGACTGAGATCCGCCGGTCGATCTTTCCAGGCTTTTTATCGGAGGAAACGCCTATTTTTGCAGGTGTTTCCGCATTGGAAGTTTCTGCGATATTTCGGGGCATTCGGGGGAGTTTAGCGGTTACCGGGGAGACATAAAGGAGACAAGAATGGCTTGTCTCCCCGAGCACCATCAATGCCGACGATCAAAGCTCGCAACGCTATACGGCCATCGTCCGTATACGCGATACTTCACAAAGTTTTCGGCGCACTCCGCCAACACAGTCCCGCTAGGCCGACTCCGGATGTGTGCTGTCAGGTCCATGATTGCGGTTGGCTTCACCCCTCGAGGGGTCAAAAAGCTGACGGGCGATCAGCAGGGCCACGAGGGCGCCTACGAGCTGCGCCGCAATGAACGCGGGCGCATCCGCGGGACGGATGCCCGCGAACGTATCCGAAAGCGAGCGCGCGATCGTGATCGCCGGGTTCGCAAAGGACGTCGACGCGGTGAACCAGTACGCCGCTCCGATCCACGCCGCGACCATCCACGGCACATCCTCCGCACGCCGGTATCCGAGGACGACCAAGAGCAGCCCGAACGTGGCGACCGCCTCGGCCAGCCATTGGCCGGCACCCGTTCGGACATGGACGGACGATTGCAGCAGCGGCAGCTCGAACATGGCATGTGCGAGCATTGCGCCGAGACAGCAGCCCAGCACCTGAACCGCGACATATCCGCCGGCCTCGCGCCAGGGCAAGGCGTTGCGCAGCGCCTGGACCAGCGACACCGCCGGGTTGAAGTGAGCTCCGCTGACCGGACCCAGCAGCGCGATCAGGGTTGCGAGCACTGCCACGGTCGCGCCAGTGTTGGCAAGGAGCACAATGGCCGTGTTACCGCCCGCCAGCCGCGCGGCCATGACGCCCGAGCCAATCACGGTTGCCGCCAGGAGCAGCGATCCGATTCCCTCGGCTGTGAGACGCCTGAGCAGATTCACGTGGCTCCGTCCGGGGGTCGCGTCTTGCCGATCGCGTCCAAGCGCTCCTGCAGTTTGATCCGATCGAGCGATCCGAGCGGGAGGCTCGTGAAGATCTTGATGCGGTTGTCGAGCAGTCTGAAAGTCTCCCGGAAGGCCACCCACTTCTCGGTGTCGGTGCCTTCGACCGCCGCCGGATCTGGCACCCCCCAGTGTGCCGTCATGGGCTGGCCTGGCCAGTACGGACACACCTCACCTGCGGCGTTGTCGCAGACCGTGAACACGAAATCCAAGGGCGTCGCCCCGGGGGTAGCGAGTTCGTCCCAGCTCTTGCTGCGCAAGTCCTCGGTCGGGAGCTTCATGTGCTTGAGCAGTTCCAGCGCGATCGGATGCACCTCCCCTTTGGGGTGACTGCCGGCGCTGTAGCCGCGGAAGCGGCCGCGCCCCCAGTGATTGATGAGGGCTTCGGCGAGGATGCTGCGAGCCGAATTACCCGTGCATAAGAAGAGCACGTTGTATGGACGGTCCGCCATGAGCTCTCCTATGCGGAGCTCGCGAGCGTCTTCGACATGCACGTCGCAGAAGCCGGACACAACGAGCGAAATTCCTCACTCTCCTGCACGTCCTGCGGAACCTCCCTGCGATCGAGAACGCGGTAACCCTGATGTTCGAAGAACTGCTTCGCGGTCTCGGTGAGGAGAACCAGCTGAGTGATACGAGCTGCGCGTGCGACCCGCTCCAGGTCCTCCACGACGATCCGCCCCAGCCCCGTTCCGCGTAGTCCGGAGGCCACCACTATCGAGCGCAAGAGGCCGCATGCGTGGAAGAACTGCAGCGCGCCCGCGGCCACGATCGCTTTTCCCTCGCACGCGACGATGAACTGTGGTTCTGAGGACGTGAGGTCGCTCGTCGGCAGGCCGTTGTGCTCCAGCAGAAGGCGGATGCTCTCCGTATCCTGCCTCGTTGCAATCCGAACTTGTGGTGCCGACATGACCCGTCAGGCTGCGGGGGAGCTGCAGCAGTTCGGCGCGCCGCAGCGAGATTCTTCAGAGTTAGGCACGTCGACTTTTGCAGCCTCGTGACCGTACACCGTGCTCTCGCCGGTCGTCAGGAAGATCTCCCACGGCTGGCCCTGCGGGTCATCGATCCAGCTCTTTTCGCTCTGCGCGTAACAACAGGTCGTCGCGCCCTCTTCGCGAACGGGACGATCGATGCGCTTCAGCCGGACGTAGAGCTCCTCAAGTTCCTCTCGGCTCTCGGCCTGTATCCCCAGCTCTTGAACCCCATGGTCCACGCCTCGTTGACTGATCGCGAAGTTTACGCGTGGATCCTCGAGCATCCACTTCGCGTAGTCAGGCTTGCGCACGGTGGGTTCGGTCGCGAACAGCTGCGAATAGAAACCGATCGACGTATCGAGGTTCTTGACGGCGATGTGTACATGCAGGCGCTTCATGCTCTTTTCCTTTGCGCCGTGGTGCCGGTACGCGGCTGGCAGTAGGTGTCGCAGGCCTCGCCCGCAAGGCTGCAGCAGTTCTCGGTGAGGAACCCGACCAGAGCGTTCATGCGTTCAAAGTGCGGGCTGTAGTGCAGATTCCGGCCTTCGCGGCGGCTGACGACGAGCCCCGCGTGCATCAATCCTTTTAAATGAAACGACAACGTGGGCGCGGGAACGTCCAGACGTTCGATCAGTTCGGAGGGGGTGTACCCTTCCGGTCCGCGCTTTACGAGCAGCCGATACACCGTCAGCCGCGGGTCGGATGCCAGCGCGTTCAGGGCAGTGACGGCTTCATTTGATTTCATAGTTTCAATTATATCGAAGTAGTTCCCAATTGCAAACCCACCGCGCGTTAAGCGCTAGGGGGCTTATGGAACGTGAATCGCGCGGCCTGAGCGAACCGGCAAGCGGCCCGCCTGCGCGGAATTTTCAGCGGATCGCGGAGCCGAGCGCGTAGCGGATCGCCAGCTGCACCTGAGTCTCGGTAAGGAGCGGGGGACCGCCGAAGAACTCCTCGCGGCTGAAGGAGCTGCTCACCACCTGCAACCACTCGAGCGTGAAGCGCCAGTGCGCATCGACATTGAAGACGTATGCCGCAGTCCACGCATGCCCGCTCTGTGCGCCGTAGCCGTCAGCGCCGATGGAGTCGACGACGAACCTGTCGTAGCGCGCACTCAGCGTGCTGCGTCCGAAGCGCTTGGACAACAGCGCATATTCCGCGCGGAACGGCCAGCTCGAAAGACCGCCCGGGACGTCGTCCGCGGCGGTGGTGGTCTCACCATCCAGCCACTGCGCGATCGCGGTCCAGCCGTGATCGGCTTCGATGCGCACTCCGGCGCTGTTAAAGGACGTGTGCTGGGAGTAGTTCTGGTCCGACACCTCATCGAGCTGGGGGTTAGCGCGGTTATCGTAATGCAACACGCGCAGCACCACGCGATCGAGGTAGCGCACCTCAAGCCCTCCGTAGACGCCCTCGCGATGATCGAACTGCAGGAACGGCTCCGCGCCGCCCAGTGGCTGGTCCCCAAGTTGTCCGACACGGCCGAACAGCGGAGTCTGGCGGTCGGTGAGTGAGAAGCCGTTATTGGTGAGCACCACCCCAGCGCCCTGGTTCCAGCCGAACACCCCGCCGGTGACTCCCACATCGAAACCATGGCCGCTACGCGTGCCGAGCCAGTCGAGCGTGCCTTCGAGTCCTACGGTACGCACCTCGACGGCGAGCCAGCTGTCGATGGCAGAGTAGGACAGCGTGTAGGGAGATTCCCAGCCGGAGGCGCGGTTCTCGAGCGAGATGGGCGGATAGAACCCGCCCGCCTTGAGGCGAAAACGGTAGCCCGCGCGCGGGTAGGGGCGGAACAGCAGATAGGCCTCGGTCAGACCGACGGGACTTCTGTCCTTGTCATCGAACATGGAAGCGTCGAGGTGCGCGCTCCATACCTCGCCGAGCGATTGGGTGAGCGCGAAGCGTGCGCGTCCCAGTTGGACGCCTGATTCGTCGCTGCCGTAGCGCACCGTGCCGAGCCCCCCTTGCATGAAGGAGGGATTCGCATCTGAACTCACAAGCCGTCCGTCGAGGCTCGCTTCCCAGTCGGTGCTGGCGCGGCCGATGTCAGGGAGCGCGAGCAGCGCGAAAGCGAAAGCGAAAGCGAAAGCGAAAGCGAGGGTACTTAGACGTGGGGCGCTGTGAGGAGCAACTTTGCGCAGGCAGACCATGGACGCGCCTCAGTAATCCCAGGAATGCGGACGATCCGTGAGTGGTGCGGGCTGCAGCGGCTTCGACAGGGTCAGTGTCAATTCGGCGCGGTCGCTCTCGGCAACGGTGAGCTCACGCTCCAGGTCCGCATCGTTCTCGCGCAGGCGCGGGTGCCACAGCGTCACGCGGTAGTGGCCGCGCGGCAGCTCGGTCGACCAGGCGCCGGCCGAGTCGGTGCGGCCGTACCAGGGCGCATCCGTGACCACCAGATACGCGAGCATGTCGTCGTGGATGTTGCAGCCGAGCGTGACCACACCGGGCTGATCGAAGTGCACCGGCGGATACGGTTTGCCGCGGTACAGCGGCAGCTGGAAGCGCTTGGTGGGAGAGAACGAGTAGATCTGGTGACTGACGAAGTCACTGTTGGGAAACTCCACCGTCGAGCCCACCGGAATGATCAGCAGGTCGGGGGCGAATGCGCGATTGATCTGGTCCACCACCCCGCGCAGCGGTGCCGCATGGCGCACCTGACCATCGAGCGGCCGCACCGTCACGACCGCGCCCTGCAAAGCGTGGCCATCGGTCGTGCGTGCGTTGATAACGAGCGTCGCGGCAACGGCCGCCCCTGCCGCGGCCAGCTGGCCGGCGCACAGCAGCACCGCGGTCGCAGCAAGCCGTAGCGCAGCCGATCTGGAACGACGGGGTCGTGCCGGAGGTCTCGTTCCCGCACTCGAATCCTCGCGGTAAGCCCTGTCGGGCACTTAGGATGGTGCGACATATTCAGGCGCATTCATGGGTAGTTTCCGCAAACGACTTCTCGTGTTGATCATCGGCCTGGTGATCGTCACTCAAACTGTGACGCTTGCCGCAGTCCTCGTGAGCACCCGCCGCACCGTCGAGGCGCGCGCGGCCGAGCAGCTGCGTTCCGGGGGAGCGCTGGCTGAGCATCTGATCGGCTTCCGCGCCGGCCAGCTGGCGAACGGCGTGGCGGTGCTGGCGGCGGATTTCGGCTTTCGCGAGGCGGTGGCGAGCGGCCACACTCCTACCATCCTTTCCGCCGCGCGCAACAACGCACAGCGCATCGGCGCCGACATGGTGCTGCTGCTCGACACGCATGGCCGGGTGCTCGCCTCGACGGCGCCGACGTCGTTAGCGGCCGGCGGATCGCTGGAGAGTCTGCTCGAGGACGCCTCGAGCCTGCGCGAGCAGCCGAACTTCCGGGTGTTCGGCGCGCATTCCTACCAGTTCTTCGTCGCTCCGGTGCGCACCCCCGAGACTATTGCCTGGGTGGCGATGGGCTTCGTGGCCGACGACGCGCTCGCCGCCCGCATCCGCGATCTGGTGGGCTCGGAGGTCGCGATCCTCACGCATGGTGCCGACGGGCTCACGCGAGTCGCCTCGACACTGCCGCCCGCAGGGGCGGCCGCGTTCCCGGCGCCGAGCGAGGTCCCGCACATCACGCACCTCGCGGGCACCGACTACCTGAGCTTCGCACGGCGCCTGGCCGTGCGCGGCGACTCGGTCGACGTGATCCTGCTCAAGCCGCTGCAGGACGTGCTCGCCCCTTACCGCGAGCTGCGCGATGCCATGCTGTTGATCGACGGTGTGGCGCTGCTGCTGGCCGCGGCGATCGGCGCGGTGCTCGGCCGCAGCGCCACGCGCCCGATCGGGGAGCTGGTGCGCGCCGCGCAGCGCATCGAGCGCGGGCAGTACGAGACTGCGGTGAGCGTCGCCGGCGGCGATGAGTTCAAGCGCCTGGCGGCGACCTTCAACGCCATGCAAAGCAACATCGCGGCCCGCGAGGCGGATATCACCTACCACGCCTACCACGATCCGCTGACGCAGTTGCCGAACCGCGCGGCCGTGAAGCGCGCGCTCGAGAGCCTGGTCAGCGACGCCGGGGGAGCGGGCAGCGCGGCGCTGGTGCTCATCGGACTGCGCAACCTGCGCGATATCAACGCCTCCCTTGGGCATCAGGTCGGGGATGACGTGCTGCGCGAGGTAGCCCGGCGCCTGCAGCACAACATCGCGCCCGACGACACCGTCGCGCGCGTCGGGGACACACAATTTCTGCTGATAGCGCCGGGCTGTTCCGCGGAGCGGTCGCTCCTGTATGCCGAGCAGCTCGGCGCCGTGATCCGCACCGGCTTTCACCTCGGCGGGGTGAGTCTCGACCTGCGCCTGGCGTGCGGGGTGTGCCTGTTTCCGGCGCACGGCCGCAGCGTCGAGGAGCTGCTGCAGCGCGTGGAGGTGGCCCTCGAGGACGCGGATGAGACGCGTGCGCGTGTCGCCCTGTACCGCGTCGGACAGGACGAAGAGCATCGCCGCCGGCTTACCCTCGTCACCGACCTGCGCGCCGCCATCGATCAGGATCAGCTCACCCTGGTGTATCAGCCCAAGGTGGCTATGGCGAGTCGCTCGGTGAGTAGCCTGGAAGCGCTGGTGCGCTGGACACATCCGCAGCTGGGACCGGTCTCCCCGGGCGAGTTCGTACCGCTCGCCGAGAGTACCGGTGGCTCGCGCCGTCTCACCAACTGGGTGCTGGCTGCGGCTATCCGCCAGATGGGCGAGTGGCGCCGCCTGGGCCTGGAGCTGGATCTGGCGGTCAACCTGTCAGCGCCTGACATTCTCGACCCGGACCTGGGCGATGTGATCCTGCTGTTGCTGCGCCAGCACCGCGTCAACTCCACCGCGCTGCTGCTGGAGATCACCGAGAGCGCGGTGATGCGTGATCCGCAACTCGCGGTGCGCAACATGCAGCTGCTGCGCATCGCCGGGGTGCGCTTCTCGATCGATGACTTCGGCACCGGGCATTCCTCGCTCTCGCAGCTGAGCGTGCTGCCGGTGGATGAGCTGAAGATCGATCGCTCGTTCATCTCGCAGGCCGCCAGCAACTCGGTCACGATCGTCACCTCGACCATCGAGCTCGGTCACAGCATGGGACTGAAGGTGGTCGCCGAAGGCGTGGAGGACGCGGCCGCCTGGAACCTGCTGCGCCGGCTCGGTTGCGACTTCGCGCAGGGCTACCTGATCAGCAAACCGCTGCCCGCAGCGGATATTCCCGCCTTCGTGCGACAGGCGAATCAGCTGCTGCCGGCCTCCGACTCGACCCAGATGCAGATCCGGGCACTCGAGCAGCTCGCCGGGCGCTCCTCCGGGAGCTGAGCCACCCCGTAGCAGACCTCGAACCTGTCGAAACCGGCATTGGGCCCGCAAACGGCTGTCCAAACGCTTCCCGACGGGAGTGTGCTGCGGTTCTCAAAGTTCCGTAGCTAGCGCAGTTCCGCGACACAGTTCGCGCCGCTGTGTACTCCGCACGCTAGAGTTATGCGCTCCATCCTTCCAGGGCGGCGCCACTTTTGGCCCGCGGCATCTGGAGTGACTATATGCGTAGATTGCATCGTACGGCCTGTGCGGCTCTCGTTTTGTTGGCTCTCGCCAGCCTTGCCGGTATCGCCCCGGTCCATGCGCAGGGCGAAGACTTGCGGGCGAGGCATGAACACCGCCCCTGCGAGCCCGTGCGGCCGGAGGCAAGGGCGCGATACAGCCGCCGTACTTATCGCGCGCGCGCGCAGGGCGCCTATGCCGCTGCGCGCGGGCAAGCTTCCGATGCGCGCCAGCGTCCGCTCGTGAACAATCACCCCGCGATGGTCGGTCGCGGCATCAACGCGCAGCGCCCGGCGAATGGTAGCGCCGTGGCTGGAGCCCATCTCGCCAACGGCGGCCAGGTCCGCGTCGTTCGTTACGGCAGCACCCTCAGCGGCACGGTCGAGCGCACTATCCGGCCGGGTCTCATCAACCGCACCTTCGTCAGCGGTGGACACGTCCTGTATACGCACGCCTACCAACGCCATGTCTGGCACCAATTTGGCAGATCGTTCGCGTACGAGACGTTCGTGCCGGCGGTGCGGTACCCCGGGGTCTACTACGCCTGGGCGCTCGCCGCATGGCCGCGTCCGGTCAGCTATACCTGGGGTTGGCAGGTGCAACCGTGGTACCCGGTGTACGGCTCCCTATTCACGCCCTATCCGGTGTACACCAGCCCGGATCTGTGGATGACCGACTACATCATTGCCCAGAGCATGCAAACGGCCTATCAGGCGCAGACCGTCGCGCGGGTATCGGAGCCAGCACCACAGGGGACTGCTGCGGCGCCAGCTCCGGATTCCGGAGTTGCGGTGTCCGCTGCACCACCCAGCGATGCGGCGCCCGCGCCGCAACCGGGCAATGCACCGCCCGCCCCGCAAGCGAGCGGTACGCCGTCCGCGCCGGTAGCACTGCCGCCAGCCGTCACGCCGCAAGTCAAGGCGCAGCTCACCGCTCAGATCAAAGTTCAGCTGCAGGAACAACAAGCCGCTGTAGCGATGCCGGTGAGTCTAACGACTCAGAGCACTCCGCCGGCGCTCAGGCCCAATCACGTGTTCTTTCAGGTCGTGCAGCCGCTCGACGTTGCGTCAGGCACCAACAGCCACTGCTCCTTAAGCGCCGATGATTACATCAAACGCACCGGCGCAATGAGCAATGACGACTGGATGATCCCGGTGGTGGTCGAGCTGAGCCAACCACCCGACTGTCCCGAGGGCTTGCGGACACGTATCGGACTCAACGATCTCAATGCCATGGAGAACGAGCAGGAGGCCCAGGTCATGGAGGCGATGCAAGCGGCCTCCAAGAGCATGGGGCCGAATGGACCGCCGAGCGGCCCCGGGGCGCACCCGACCTTGATGGCCGACGGCAGGGCGGCTCCCGATCCGGGCGCGCTGGAGGCAATGCGACAGGCGCAGTGAGCGCGCGCTTGCTGCCGCGCGGGCGTGTCCTCGATACCCATGATCGGCGAGCTCATAGACCACTATCGTGTTTTGGAACTCGTCGGTCGCGGCGCGATGGGCGTCGTTTACAAGGCGCTCGACCTGACTCTCGACCGGACGGTCGCGATCAAGGTGATGAGCGCGGAGGCCCGTAACGACCCTGACTTCGTCGAGCGCTTCCGTCAGGAAGCGCGCCTGCAAGCCGCGCTCAATCACCCGAACGTCGCGCTGCTGTTCGACTACTTCGTCCACGAGGGCGCACCCGTCGTAGTAATGGAGTTCATCGACGGCGAGAGCCTGGAGCAATTGATCCACCGGCGCGGGCCGATTCCGGCCCGCGAGAGCATACCGATCTTCAAACAGGCGTTGCGCGGGGTCGCGGCTGCGCATCGCGCCGGCATCATCCATCGCGATCTGAAGCCGAGCAACCTGATGGTCACCACGGACGGCGTCGTCAAGGTGATGGATTTCGGCATTGCCAAGCGGCAGGGCGTGACGGGCGCGACCAAGGTCAGCAGCACCAGTATCGGCAGCCCGCTCTACATGGCGCCCGAGCAGATTCTCGGTCGCGCCGTCGATTGCCGCACCGACATCTACGCCCTCGGAATCACGCTCTACGAGCTCTTGAGCGGGCAGCGGCCGTTCAATACCCGCGGCAAGGCCGAGTACCTGGTGTTGGACGCCCATGTGAACGAGCTGCCGGAGCCACCGACGGTCTACCGTTACGGTATTCCGCAGCCGATCGTGGACGCCGTGATGCGCTCGCTCGCCAAGGAGCCCGACGCGCGTTTCCAGAGCGCGGAAGACTTCATGCACGCGCTGCCGGATGTATCTGCACCCAGTGCGGCCGCACCGCCCATGGATTCGAGCGGCACGGTGGCGATACCGCCGGTGGATTCGAGCGGTAGGGTGGCGACACCGCTGGTGGGCCCGACCGGTACGGTGGCAACACCGCGGCTGGGTCCAACCGGTACGGTCGCGACACCGCGGCTGGGTCCAACCGGTACGGTGGCGACACCGCGGCTGGGTCCGACCGGCACGGTGGCGACACCGCGGCTGGGTCCAACCGGTACGGTCGCAACACCGCGGGTGGGTCCGACCGGTACGGTGGCAACACCGCGGGTGGATCCGAGCGGCACGGTGGCGCTCGAGTACTCGCCGTCGATGAGTGAGGACGCCACTCGCGAGCCCGGCGGCACGATGGTGTTCGAGTACGCGTCCTCGACTCGCCGCGAACCACAGGACACGATGGCGTTCGACTACTCCGCAGCGACGGTGGGGCGACAGTTGTACCCGCCCCGCTCCGCGCCCGCGCCCGTGCCGGCAGCCACTGCCGCGCCAACGGTGACAGCGAAGGTTGCACCATCATCTCCGGCACCGTCTCCTGCGGCGCACGGGTTGCGTGGGATACCACCGGTTCTCATACAACGCCTGCGAGCCGGCCGCCCGCTCATCGCGGCAGTGCTCGTCGCGACGCTCGTGCTCGGCGCGCTGGGCCAGCACGCGAAGCGGCTGCGTGCGACGCTGCGGGATGCGTCCCACGCGCCAGCGTCGGCAGAGACACAGACGCCGACATCCACGGAACCGACCACGCCGCCGCCCGCGGTCCCGCGTTCAGGGGTCGAACCAGCGGCGGCGCCGTCAGCAGACGTAAGCGCCGCGACAGCCGCGCCCGCGACGGCCCCAACGCTCGCCACGACAACGGCGCCCACCCGGCAGGATCTATCGGGCACCTGGCGCGGCGAATATGTCGATGCCTCGGGCAAACGGCTTCTGCGTGTCGTCAGTCTGAGCATCAGCCGCGTGCGAGACGACGGCGGCATCGAAGGCACGTTGCAGTACGAAGCGGCATCGGGAGATGGCGAGTGTAAGCTCCACCCGCGCGGCAGCACCTATTCGGCCGGCCAGCAGCGGCTGCAGCTGAGTCCCGAGGGCTGCAGTCCGCGCTATCCCAAGGAGCTTGGTGTGCCACTCGATTTCGACCGCGTGAATCCGCAGGCGAACACACTCAAGGACGGCCGCATCGAAGCGCCCAGCGGCGAAGTGATCAGGGTCAAGCTGAAACGAGTGGGCGGGGTCTAAAGGCCGCTAGATGCGGGCTTCATGGCGTCTGCGGCGCGCGGCGATCAAAGCCGCCGCGCGCCGCACATCACTTCAGAGCCCTGCAGATCAGCTCTGCGGGGAGCCCTTGACCGCAGCCTTGCAGACCTTCTTGGCGTCGCGCTCGGACAACTGCGGGTCATTGGCGCGCTGCTGCGTAATGCAGCCCTTCATCTGCGCCTTCTGGTCGGTGGTGGCGCCCGAGTCGGGTGCCGCCTGCGACGAAGAAGACGGCGCCGTCGTCGTGGTGCCCGGATCCTCGGTCGTGGGCGCCATGCTCGAAGGCGACGGCTGCTGCGATGACGGGGGCGGCGTCTGTGCCGCGGCAACGCCACCGGCGAGCAGTGCGATCAGGGCGAGAGCTGTTGATACTCGCTTCATAGGATCCTCCTGGTCGAGTTGCGCTTGCGTACGTCTGGAGAGTAAGCCTCTCCGCCCGCCGGCCTGGATCCGTGTGCGCCGCAACTGCGGGTCGGACTTGGCCTACCCGCGTCAGGCCTTGGGCGTGTAGGTGAATTTCTGACCGTTCACCACCGCCTGATACATCGCACCACCCTTGACGATGGTGAACACGGCGAGGCCCTTGTAATAGCGACCGGCAGTGCGCGCGTCCTTCATGCCGCCGCTTGCGTCCGCGCTGGCGCCACTCGTGCCGACGCTGCCACCGGCTGCCGCAGTGATCGCGACCGCGGTGGCGTCGGCGCCGAATTCGAAATTGCCCTTGGTGAATTCCTCAAAGGCGCGCTTGTCCTGGAAAAAGATGACCTGGCTGTAGGCCTGTCCGCCCAGCTGCGCGCCCACACTCAGCTGCGTCATGGAGGTATCCCCCAGGTAGGCGCCGTGCGAATAGACGCGGCCCCGGCCGTAGGCACCACCGACGGCCACGCCGCCCGCCCCGATGGTGGGAAATATGGCGTAGCCATAGCAGTTGTTAAAGAACGTAGCGCTCTGGCCAGCGTGCTGGAACAGGCTCACGGCGTCGCTGTAAGAGTCAGCCCAGGTGGCGGCGCTCCACAGCAGCAAGGCCGCGCTCACTAACTTCACCCAAACGTGCTTCTGCTTCATCGTCGCTCTCCTTGAGGCGCGTCGTATAACGCACTCACTGCGAACCAGCTTCGCAATGCCGGCGGTGGGCGGCGAGTCGGAGACTTAGTAAATTCGTGTAGGACGCGTACTGCATCCGCCGGATCTGTCGGCTTCGGAACCGCGCCCACTGCCGTCCTACGCCACGAGCAGACTCGCGCCTACGGCCCGGGTGGGGCCCTCCGCGCCACCATGCGTGCGACCCCGCGGCCGCTCTAGGAGCGCAGCGGCGAGGTCGGCCCGAGCGCGGCCGGCAACCTGCGCGCCGTGGTGCGCTGGGCCCGATGCAGAGCCACGAGCTCGGGCGGCGGGGTGGTTTCCTCCGGCACCAGCAGCATGCCCCAGCGCTGCGCGAGCAGTCCCGCGGCGCTGTGGCTGGTCCACACGGTGAGCGCCACGCCGCACACCAGGCCGACCAGCACCGGCATCAGCCACCAGAAGAACTGCGGCGCGAGGCGCAGGATCACTGCGCCCCACACCAGCCCGATGGCGAGCTGCCACTTCTGCCGGGCAAAGGCCTCGCGCAGCGTGACGCCCCGGTCGCTGCGGTCCTGCGCGTTCCAGGACACGGATTTGCCGAGCAGCGTCTGCGCCACGAACGCGGAATGGAACAGCATCATGGACGGCGCGAGCAGCATGCTGAAGAGCTGCTCGACGAGCAGGCTCAGGCACAGCCGCGCAGTGCCGCCGAACTGGCGACGCATCTCCTGATCGCGAATTGCCAGGATCGCGCCGAGCACTTTCGGCAGCAACAGGATCACGAGCGTCAGCGACAGCAGCAGGATGCTCTCGCCGGAGCGGGTCTGCGGCCAGAAGGGGAACATGCTGCGCAGCCCCGGGACGAAATACTGCGGCGTCTTGGCCGACTCGATGGCACTCACGACCGAGCTCAGTAGCAGCAGCGCGAGCCACATCGGCGAGCTCAGGTAGGCCATGATGCCGCTCACGAGGTGCACCCGGCTCATCGGATGCAGCCCCGGGAAGCGCAGCACGCGGGCGTGCTGCAGGTTGCCCTGCGTCCAGCGGCGATCGCGTGCCGCGTAGTCGAGGACGTTCGGCGGCACCTCCTCCCAGCTGCCGATGAGATCCGGAAGCTGGCGCACCTCGTAGCCCGCGCGTCGCATGAAGGCGGCCTCGACGAAGTCGTGGCTCAGGATCTCGCCACCGAGCGGCGGCCGGCCGGACAGGCGCGGCAACGCGCAGTAACGCGCGAAGGGCCGCACGCGCACGATCGCGTTGTGGCCCCAGTAGTTGCCCTCGCCGAGGTTCCAGTACGCCAGACCGCTTGCCAGCATCGGACTCTGCAGGCGCGCCCCGAACTGGATCAGGCGGCCAAAGAGCGTGGTACGCCCCATCGGCAGCGGCAGCGACTGCAGGATACCGATCTGCGGATGCGCTTCCATGAGGCGCGCGAGCATCACCAGCGCCGATCCCGTCATGATGCTGTCGGCGTCCAGCACGATCATGTTCTCGTACTGTGCGCCCCAGCGTCGCACGAAGTCGGCGATGTTGCCGGCCTTGCGCTCGAGGCGCTCGGCCCGGCGGCGGTATAACACGCGGCCCTGCGCCTGGTGAGTCGCTACGAAGCGCTGCCATATGGCCTCTTCCCGTAGCGCGATCACCGGATCGCTGGTGTCGGAGAGAATGTACAGATCGAACGCATGGCACTCGGACTCACGCGCCAGCGAGGACCAGATCACCTCGAGCCCGGCGGCGACGCGCTCCGGGTCCTCGTTGCAGATGGGCATCGCGATCGCGGTGCGCGTGCGCAGCGCTCGGCCGCAGACTGCGGCGGGATCGACGCCCGCGGGGTCGCGGCCGGTGAGCTGCAGGAGGAAGCCGGCGATCGAGGTCCACAGCGACCCGGAGATCCAGCTCATGAGGCCGAAATACAGCAGCAGCCCGAGCAGCTCGAGTGCGCTCAGGCCATGGACCTGCAGCACATCCAGCAGCAGCGCGCTCGCTCCACCGGCGGTCAGGAAGGTGAGCCCGAAGAAGGCGCAACGGCGCACCCACAGGCGCCAGCGCGGCAGCAGCTGCATCGGGTTCACGCTCACGGCGTCCATTGATACACCCAGGTCTCGCTCAGCACTTCCCCATAGAGGCTGAGGAAGCATTTCATGTCGACCGGCTTCTTCGCCGCCCGTGGCGTGACCACGAAGGCCACCTGCCAGGAGTTTATACCCGGCAGGCGCTGCACCGTGAGCGCGTCGATCTTGGCGTTGTCCGCGGTCACTTCGGCCCTCACCGGCTGCGCCGCCTCGAGGCCGTTCAGATCACCGCCGGCGAACTCGACCACGACGCGGCGGGCACCCGGACCGAAGCGGCCCTTGTTGTCGCCCACCGAAGGATTGCCGGTGCGCGTGGCGATCACCCGGCCGCCGGGTGGCCATTGGGGCGCTTCCGCAAAAGCCGTGAGCAGATAGGCGAAACTCACACTCTGGCCGGCGGCCGGAGCGTGCGCCGGCACCCAGTAGGCGACGATGTTGTCGTGGATCTCCTCGTCGCTCGGGATCTCCACCAACTCCACCCCGCCGCTGCCCCAGTTGCCGAGCGGCTGCACCCAGTAGCTCGGGCGCGACTGGTACTGCGCCTCGTTGTCCTGGTACTGGGCGAAGTCGCGCTCGCGCTGGATGAGCCCGAAGCCGCCCGGGCCGTCGTCCATGAAGCGGTTGACGCGCAGCTCGCGCGGGTTGCCGAGCGGGCGCCAGATCCATTGCCCGTGACCGGTCTCGGTCATGAAGCCGTCGCTGTCGTGAACCTGGGGCCGGAAATCGTCGAAACGATGGCCATTGCCGTCCTCGTCGTACAGGAACATGGAGGTGAGCGGTGCCACGCCGAGCTTGCCGATTGCGTGCCGCGGAAAGAGCTCGGAGCGTACCTCGACCTGAGTGACAATGCCGGGCCGGATCTGGAACTGGTAGGCGCCGGAGATGCTCTTGCTGTCCAGCAGCGCATAGATCGTGAGCGTGCGGTCCGTCGCCTGCGGGCGCACCAGCCAGAAATCGGTGAAGGTGGGGAACTCCTCGCCGCTCGGCGCCGCGGTGTCGATCGCGAGACCCCGGGCCGAGATTCCGTAATGCTGATTGCGACCCAGCACGCGGAAGTAGGAGGCGCCGAGGAACGCGATCAGCTCATCCTTATAGGCCGACGTCTGCAGTGGGTAGTGCACCCGCAAGCCCGCGTAGCCCAGACCCGCGTCCGACTTCGGCGGCTTCACCAGCTTGCCGAAGGTGAAGTACTGCGGGTTGTAGACGACCGGGCTCGCCCCGGCCGCCGTGACCTCGAAGATGTTGACGCGCTGGCGGTTGCGGTAGCCGCGATGAAAGAACTGCACCTCGAACATCGCCTGACCGTGCCACAGGGCGCTCGCCGGACGGAAGCGGATATCGCGATATTGATCGTAGGTGAGATTCGCAAGAGCGGCCGGCAGTGTTTCGGCCATCGGTTGATATTCGTGCCTGCCGCGCTCCTGCGCCATCTGTCGCACATCGGCGAATCCGAACGCATGACTCGGCTGCGGGCTGCCCCGGGCCGGAGCCGAGCGGCCCGGGCTGGCGGTGGCGCGCGTCGCAGTCGCCGGTGCCGGTGCCGGTGCCTGAGCGCCGGCCGCAGGATCCGGGGCCTGATCGAGGGTCAGCAGCAGCGCAGCAAGCGCGAGCATGGCAATTAGAGCGAGGGGCCGCATGCGCGTGGGCATGCACCGGATGGCATCTGCACGTGCATGGCGAGAGTGTGCCAGTCCGCGGCGCGGCGGTCCAAGGCGGCGCAGCGCAATTGCCTGTCAGCGCAGACTGACAGGCGCCAGAGACTAGTGCGCGCTGTTCGCGGGGACCGTCACCAGCACCAGGCCGTCGGCGGGAACGTCAAGCGCGAGCGTGCCGGACTCAAGCGGCTTCTCCAGCGCCGCAGGCAGGGCCGCCGCGCGGCGGCGTGGCGCGAGCTCATCGCTGCGTGATCTGATTATCCTGGCTGAGCCAGCCGCCGGAGAACCCCGCGCGCTTCAAGCCTTCGCGCAGGTAGGGGCTCTTGCGCATGACGCGCCAGATGAGATCGCTGCGGTAGTTCTCGATCATGGCGAGGATCGGTCCCTGATCGATGCCGACGTAGTCGTTGTCCACCCAGCCCACGGACGGCGCCTGCGGCTGCCGCTCTTCGGTCTGCGGACGGAAGCTGGCGTTGAAGGCATCGCGAAACCCATAGGTCGAGTAGATCGAGGTACCGAAGCGATGATACAGCTCATGCGCCGCCGGCAGCACGATCTCGGGCGCGAAGGGCAGCGAGCTCAGGGCCGCGGTCGGGGCGATGGTGCCGTCATCCACAATCCGGCCGAGCCCGATACCGCGCGCCGCGTAGTTGTAGAAGGAGCACTGACGACCGCCGTAGGCCTCGGTGATGGCACCCGGACCGTCGGAGGCGCTCATGCCCCACACGTTCTTGCCGTACCCCTGCCAGTGCTGCGGATTGGCGATCGCGTAGCGGCGCTGCGTGTAGGTTGCGCGGCGGCTGTTCTCGAAGTAATCCAGATCGTGCGCGCGCATGTAGGCGTCCTGGATGCCGCGGAAGTCGACCCAGACGTGCGTGTACTGATGCCCGAAGAGCGGCGCGAAGCTCAGGTAGGTCTCGTTGTAGACCGTGCCCCAGTTATTGTTGTAGGTGCTGGTCCACTGCGTCCACGCGTCCGTACCGATTGCGTGCGTCGGTGAGCCGAGCGCCAGCAGATAGACGAGCATAGCCTCGTTGTAGCCATTCCAGTCCTGCGGCGAGAAGCCGGCTTCCGGCGTCCAGGCAAGTGCCACAGCCGACGGCCGCGGTTGCGCCCAGACCCAGTCGGCGCGACTGTAGATCTCGTAGGTGAGCTTCCTGATCTCGACCTCCTGCGGATTCGCGGAGTCGAAATACGACTCGCAGAACAGCATCCCCGCCAGCAGCAGCGCAGTATCGACGGTCGACACCTCGCTGTTGTTGGCGCGCTTGCCGGTGCGCATGTCGATGAAGTGATAGAAGAAGCCGTGCTCGTTCTGCGCGCGCGCGAAGAAGCGCAGGGTGATAAGCACGCGATGGCGCGCGGCGGCGCGCGTGACGTAGCCACGTTCCACGCCGATGGGATAGGCGGTGAGCCCGAAGCCCACCGCGGCGATGCTCGCGAACGACGGGCTCGGATAGCGATCCGGGATCAGCCCGTTCTTCGGATTGGCCGTGTCCCAGAAGAAGCGGAAGGTGCGCTCCTCCAGATCGCTCAGCAGCGGGTCGTTGCTCAGGCGCGGTGGCACCGCAGGACTACTGACACTGTTGGTGCCCGCGGGCGCAACCGATGCCGCGCGAGCCGCGTGCGGCGCAGCAAACAGGGCGATGCAGCACAGCACGGCGCGCACTGCGAGCCCCGCGCCCGCGCGCCTCGATCCATAGTGTCCGGGAGTGTCCGCCGAAAAAGTGTTCACGCTTGGCGACAGTATAGGGTGTAGCGGGGCGCGAGGCTGTGACGCCGTCACTGTAGGATTGGGCCTACAGGTATTCAGGCAGATACCGTACTGCCCGCGGCCTCAGGGTGCCCTTAACTGTGAGAAGGTGCCCTTAACTGTGAGAATGTGACTCAGGTCACTTGGGCCCCTTATTCGGGAGACTGAATGGCCACAGTACTTATTGCAGACGATCACGCCATGGTGCGGGCTGGCCTGCGGCGCTGGCTGGAGCAGGATCGTGCCGTCGAGTCGGTCGCCGAGGCGGCGAGCGGCGCCGAGACCCTGCAGCGGCTGCGCGAGGGCAAGTGGGACCTGGTTGTGCTCGACATCAACATGCCCGATCGCAGCGGCATCGACATCATGCGTCACATCCGCAGCGGGCACCCGCAGACGCGCGTGCTGGTGATCAGCGCGTTTTCCGAGAAGCAGTACGCGGTTTACGCGCTGCGCGCTGGCGCGGCCGGCTACCTGGCAAAGGACCAGGCACCAGAGGACTTCATGCGCGCAGTACACACCGTGCTCGCCGGCCGGCGTTTCGTGAGCGCCGCGCTCGCCGAGATGCTGGTGAACGCGCTCGATGAGCCGACCGACCAACCGCTGCATGCGCTGCTCTCGCAGCGCGAGTTCCAGATCCTGTGCAAGCTCGCGGTCGGCCGCAGCGTCTCGCAGATCGCGCAGGAGCTGTGCATCAGCGTCAAGACCGTGAGTACCTACCGGGCGCGCGTGCTCGAGAAGATGCGATTCTCGACCAATGCAGACCTCACAACCTACGCGCTGAAGAACGGTCTGGTGCAATAGGCTTGCGCATTGAGGGGGGTCAGCGGTATCCGACACGTTGTCGTGGCGCGGGCTGGCAGGTGGCGCGCGCGCGCGCAGCTAGAGTGCGGGGTGACGGCGGCAGGGGCCGCGCGTCGCCGTCCATGTTATGAGTGCAGCCGCGTCGCATATTATGTCGGGTAATCAAACTCTGCGGGTACTCCTCGTTGAGGACTCCGCGATGCTGGCAATGCGCATCGCCGAGCTTATCCGTCGCCTGCCGGACGTGAACCTTATCGATGTCGTCGATACTGAGGCCGACGCGCTGCGCCGCATGGCGGCCACCAGCCCGGACGTCGTGGTACTGGACCTGCACCTGCGCGTTGGCACGGGCTTTGGCGTGCTGCGCGCGCTGGGGCGGGCCAGCGGGCCGCGGCCAAAGATCATCGTGCTAACCGGCTTCGACCTGCCGGAGTACCGCCGCGAGGCCGAGGCATTCGGAGTCGAGGCTTACCTCAACAAATCCCGCGATTACCACCGCCTGCCGAGGCTGCTCAGCAGCTTTGTCAGCGCCCGTCCGCACAGCTAGGCGCCGAAAAGATCACGCAACCGGCGCGCCGGTTGCGAGCGCGTCCTCGGGCACATCCGGCGCCCGCACCCGCTCGAGCGGCAGCCGTACCTCGATCTGCGTTCCGCCACCGGGGACGCTCATCACCTGCCACTGGCCGCCGAGGGCCCGGGCGCGCTGGCGCATCGCTATCAGACCGTGGGATCTGAGTGCCCTGAGCCGCTCGGGCGGCAGACCCAGGCCGTCATCGCGCACCCGCACCAGCAGCCAGGGCGCCGCGATCTCGACTGCGACCTCGACACTGCGCGCGTGCGCATGCTTGAGCACGTTGGTCAGCGCTTCCTGGACGATGCGGAACACCGCAATTGCAGCCTGCGGCGTGAGCTCAAGCTCCTGCACCGGGTAATGCTCGATGGCTCTGAGGCCCGCACGGCTGCAGCACTCCGAGACCTGCCAGCGCAGCGCGGGGATGAGGCCGAGATTGTCGAGCAGCGTCGGCCGCAGGTCCTCGATGACGCGGCGCTTTATATCCACGCCCGACTGCAGTGCGTCCTGCACGCGCTTGAAGTAGGCCTGCACCTCCGGATCGCCGCTCTGCAGGCGCTCCTCGAGCCAGGACACATCCATTCGCGTCGCCACCAAGAGGCCGCCGAGCTCATCGTGCAGCTCGCGCGCCAGCGCGCCTTTCTCCTGCTCGGCGAGCGACTGCAGGTGATTGGACAGCTCCGACAGCTCCTCGGTGCGGGCAGCCACCAGTTGCTCCAGCTCCGTGTGCCGTGCCGCCAGCTGCGCCGCCTCCTCCTCCTTGGCCCGCAGCTGGCGCACCGTCAGACGGCTGAGCAGCAACAGCAATCCCGCGCTGGCAATAAGCGCCGCGGTGGTGGTGGCGTAATTCACCCAGCGGTTCAACTGGAAGCGGCGCGTGGTGTCCAGCGCCTCGCTGCTTTCGAACAGCTGGATCTTGCCGACCAGGTCATCGATCCGCGTCATGGTGAGCTCGCCGGCATCAGTGCGGACCACTTGCAGCGCGGCGGAGCGGCCGCGCGTCGCGAACAGCTCGACCGTCGTGCGCATCTCGTCGAATTTAACTTCGCTCAGGCGCTCGAGCTCGGCAACATCGGCATGCATCGCCGGGCCCGCGCCGGCAAACGCCAGATCGAGCTGCTGCAACGCTGCGGCAAGGCGCGCGGCGCTTTCCTGAAAGGGCGTTAGGTAGTCGGGATTGCCGAGCAGAATGTAGCCGCGCTGACTGCTCTCGGCCTGGCGCACCAGCTGCCACAGGTCGGCGAGCGCCTGCTGGCGCTGCGCCCCGATCTCGATGCGCTCGGTGGCCTGCTCCAGGCGCCGCTGCCCGAGCTGGCCGGCAACGAACAGCGCGATGACGGTCGCGAGCAGCAGCGCGACCACCGCGATCTGGCGGGTAATCGATCTCATCTGTACTGAGAGCTGATGCGGGATCTGGCCTTTTTAATACGCGACCCTGCGCCCTTTGACAACCCGCCGCACCCCCACGGCCGGCGGTGCGCCCGCGTAGGAGTCTGCCTACGCCACGGACCGCAATTTGCCGACGCCTCGCAGAGCGATCTGCCGGTGCTGGCATCGTGCGTGCAGTCATACCATGGGTGCGTCCTTTGTGTGGGCAGGAGACGCAGCATGGATGTCGCACTGCAACTCAAACGCAGCACCGAGTCACGCGTGCGCAGCCGCGAGCTGTCGGCGCAGCTGCAGGCCGCGGCCCTCGACGGGGATGAAGTGCGCATCGTGCAGCTGCTGGCCGACCTGTTGCGGCTGAGGTGGCTGACCAGGGGACAGCGTGTGGCGCTGCAGCTGCGGGCGCTGCAGAACCTGGTGGGGGCGCTGCGCGCCGCTGCGAGCAATGACGAGGCCACCGGGCTTTGCAACCGCCGCGCGTTCGTGCAGTCCGCCTCGCGGGCGCTCGATCTGGCGGTTCGCGACGGGCGAGCGCACTACCTGATTTATTTTCACCTCGGGCACCTGCAGGTGGTGTCGGACACGATGTGCCCGACGAGCCGCCTGGTGCTGGTGCGCGAGATGGGTAATTTCCTGCGCGACCTTTACCCCGATCACGGCGTCTACGAGATTGTCGGCCGCTTGGGGGCCAGCGAGTTCGCCGCACTTACGCCCAACGCCCTGCACGCTGCGCGCGAATCGATACAGTTGCGCCTGCGCCGGCCCGCTGGCGGCGGCGAGCTGCCGATGGTGCGGCTCGACATCGGCGTCGCGCACTTCGATCCGCTGCGACCCGTCGCCATCGAGGAGTTGCTCGCGAGCGCGCGACGCACGGCGCTGCACGCTCCCGCACGGATCACTCGGGTTGCGTCATCCGCGTTAAGAACCCCCCAAACCGGAATGACGCATTGTTGACGGTCTCGGGGCGGCAGGTGCACCGGGTCATATAAGGACGACTGACGGCCGCGATGGACTGCAGCCCGGCCAGGACGGCCGCCGGTACGCCTCTCCGCCGCCTTTGAGACCGTTCTTTTTTTGCATAGCGCGTCGGAGGACCGTATGAGTCTACTCAAGCTGATCGCTCGGGCGGGTTTGCCACTGCTGGGGCTGATGTTGTTTGCCAGTGGCTGCGTGGTGGAGCCGCGCGAGGGCTTCTACGACTCCAACCACCACCGCTGGTACCACGAGCACGCCTGGCACGACTGCGTCGAAAACGACGAACACTGCCGCTAAGGCCGGCGCGTCAGCTGCGGCCGGTCCGCGGTGGCTGCCAGCCCCGTGCGGCGTGCACGCGCGCCCACGGTTACCTGAGGAGTAATTGCCATGCACGTTACCCGCGTCAGGGTGCAACGCACCGGCAATCGCTGGGGCGTCACGCAATCGGGCCTCTCCGAGCTGCTGGCCGTCTATGCGTCCTGGGAGGACGCCATCGACTACGCGCGCGGCCTTGCCGCCGGCAAGGCGGCCTCGATCGTGGAGGGCGAGGACCAGGAAGGCAGGCTCACCCTTCGGCAGCTGTTCCGCACCGACGCCCGCGGTGTGGTGCACGTGCGCGTACTGCCCTTGCGCCCGGAATTAGCGTAGCGGGAGCCGCTCGCTTCCTAGCGTGCGGCCGCGCGCATCATGCGGCGCACCGCCATACGCAGCAGCAGCGCGCCACCCGTGGCGGCCACCGAGCGGCCCGAGAAGTGCCCGATGATCCAGCGAAACGTGGCGCTGCGCGGAAAGCGATCATGCAGGTCCGGCGGCGCGGGTGCCAGCACCAGGGCGAGCTCGGCGCGGTCGCGCGCCAGCTGCTGCGCAGCGTCCGCGACATCGCCATCCGTTACGCGCGGTCTCACGGCGCCTGCGCGCGCAGTCGGGCGATCAGCTCGCCGAGCAGCGCCCGGTCCTTGGCCCATTCGCGCGCAGTCTGCGATGCGCCAGCGCGCGTGCCGGGCCGTGAGCGCAGGTACCATCCCGCCGCGCCCGCGCTCAGCGTGAGCAGCGCGAGGAGCCCGCCGACTACCCAGCCACGCGCCGGGGTGTTCCAGGCCGCAGCCACCAGGGCACCGCACGCCAGCTCAAGAGCGAGCAGGAGCGACAGACCGCAGACCGCGCCGGCGATTACGCGCCGTTGCCAGATGGCGCGGGCCGCGTCCAGGTCGCTGCGGATCAGGACGCCGTAGGCGCCCGCATGTCGTAGCAGGATGGAGGCGACTGCCGCCAGACGTGCAAGCGGCGCGGCCGACAGCTCATCGTCGCCCAAGCAGGAAGCCAATCGCGACACCGGCGAGCGCCGCGACCCCGATCGCTTCCCAGGGCCGCTCGCGCACCAGATCATCGCCGCGTGCGAGCGCCTCGCGCGCCTGGCGACGCACCTGCTCGGTGCCGTCCGCGAGCGCCGCCTTGGTGGTGGCGAGGGTCGCCTCGACGTTGGTCCGCAGGCGCGCCAGTTCCGGATCGGCTGCGTCGGCAACGCGGCGCACCAGCTCTTCGACGTCGGCGACCAGGCGGCTGACCTCATCGTTGGCGCGCTCGCGCCCCCGGCGGGCGCCCTCACGCGCCTTGCGGTGCAGCCCGCGGCCCTTCTCGTGTATCTCGCCGTTCAGGTCGTTGAATGTGTCTTCCATCATCACACCTCCAGGATTCTAGCTTACTCGTCGTCGTCCTCATCGTCGCGGCGGGTTTCCTCGGGCTCACGTTGCGGCGGCGGCTTGCCACCGGGCGCATGCGGCTGCGAGTGCTGCGGATCGCGCTCGGGGTTCGCCGGCGTCCCGGATCCGTCCTCGCGTTCGAGCTTCTGCTGCTTGATCGCCGTCATTGAGGGGCCTCCTGGCCGTTGATGCTGGCAGTCGCGGCGGACTATTGCGCCCTGGTGCGCGGTTGCTGAAGAAGCGCGCGGCTTGAGCGCCTGTAGTCACTCTCCTACAACCGCGGTGTGCCGCGGGGGTGTGGCACGCGGAATCCCTCACGACTGCGCTTTCTTCAAGGATTTTACCTTGCCGGAACTGTTGAGGGCGACCGCCTGGCGAATGAGCGCCTTGAAGGCGGACTCGTCAACTTCTTCTCCCTCGTGGATGTCGATCGCGCGGCGTACGTTTCCGTCGAGACTCGAGTTGAAGAGGCGGGCCGGATCCTTCAAGGATGCGCCCTTGGCGAAGGTAAGCTTCACGACACTCTTGTAGGATTCGCCAGTGCAGATGATGCCAT
>Ga0070761_10000074_pt1 | contig 64560 bp, 56 predicted proteins | sample HubBroMetageREF1_FD_66724 | JGI IMG/M metagenome (GOLD analysis project Ga0070761, IMG submission 66724) | Reference soil microbial communities from the Hubbard Brook experimental Forest, New Hampshire, USA - Hubbard Brook CCASE Soil... | ecosystem: Environmental > Terrestrial > Soil >... | reverse complement strand
GCCAAGGAGGCGATCGGCTCGATGGGCGACGATACGCCGCTCGCCGTGCTCAGCGACCAGTATCGCGGCCTGCACCATTTCTTCCGGCAGAATTTCAGCCAGGTCACCAACCCGCCGATCGACTCGTTGCGCGAACGGCGGGTGATGACGCTGATCACGCGATTCGGCAATCTGAACAACATCCTCGACGAGGATGCGAGCCAGTGCCAGACGCTGCAGCTCCCCTCGCCGATCCTGAGCAACGGCGAATTCGCCGCGATCTGCGGGCATTTGCACGACATGACGGTCGAGCTCGACTGCAGCTTCGACCTCGCGGAAGGCAGCCTGCGCGACGCGATCCAGCGGATTCAGCGGGAAGCGGCCGACGCTGTGCGCGAGGGCCGGACCCATGTCGTGCTGAGCGACAGGGGCGTTGGACCGGACCGCGCCTCGGCACCCATGATCCTGGCGGCCGGGGCCGTGCACAGCCATCTGGTGCGCCAGCAGCTGCGCACCTTCACGTCGCTGTCGGTGCGCACGGCCGAATGCCTCGACGTGCATTACGCCGCGGTGCTGATCGGCGTCGGTGCAACTTGCGTCAACCCCTATCTGGCCGAGGCGGCGATCCTCGACCGGCATCGGCGCGGGCTGCTTCCCGGCCTCGCCGCGGCCGAGGCGGTCGCCAACTATCGGAAGGCGATGAATGACGGGCTGCTGAAGATCATGGCGAAGATGGGCATCGCCGTGGTCTCGTCCTATCGTGGCGCCTATAATTTCGAGGCGGTCGGGCTGTCGCGCTCGCTGGTCGCGGAATTCTTCCCGGGCATGACCTCGAAGATCTCCGGCATCGGGCTGCAGGGCATCGAGCTTCGCATCCGCGAGGCGCACGAGCGCGCTTTCGCCGAAGATGTCATTGCCTTGCCGATCGGCGGCTTCTACCGCTACCGGCGCGGCGGCGAGAAGCACGCCTTCGAGGCCGGCCTCGTCCATCTCCTGCAAGAAGCGGTCGGCCGGGATTCCTACGCCACCTTCAAGCGCTATTCCGAGGCGGTGCGCAAACAGCCGCCGCTCAATCTACGTGACTTGCTCGATTTCACCGACAAGCAGCCGGCGGTCTCGGTCGACGAAGTCGAATCCATCACCGAATTGCGCAAGCGCCTGGTCGCCCCCGGGATTTCCCTGGGCGCCCTCGGGCCGGAAGCGCACGAGACGCTGTCGATCGCGATGAACCGGATCGGCGCCAAATCCGACAGCGGCGAAGGCGGCGAGGATCCGGCCCGCTCCCGCCCACGCAAGAACGGCGACAATGCCGCCTCGGCGATCAAGCAGGTGGCCTCCGGCCGGTTCGGCGTCACCGCGGAATATCTCAACAATTGCCGCGAGCTCGAGATCAAGGTCGCCCAGGGTGCCAAACCCGGCGAAGGCGGCCAGCTGCCCGGGTTCAAGGTCGATGCCCTCATCGCCCGGCTCCGCCATGCGACCCCAGGCGTCTCGCTGGTGTCGCCGCCGCCCCATCACGACATCTATTCGATCGAGGATCTGGCTCAGCTCATCTACGATCTGAAGCAGATCAATCCGGAAGCCCGAGTCTGCGTCAAGCTGGTCGCGCGCTCGGGCATCGGCACCGTCGCCGCCGGCGTGGCCAAGGCCAGGGCCGATGTGATCCTGATCTCGGGCCATAGCGGCGGGACCGGCGCCTCGCCCCAATCCTCGATCAAATATGCCGGCATTCCCTGGGAAATGGGGCTAGCGGAGGTCCATCAGGTGCTGGTGCTGAACCGGCTGCGCCACCGGGTCAAGCTCAGGACCGACGGCGGCATCAAGACCGGGCGCGACGTGGTCATCGCCGCGATTCTGGGGGCCGAGGAGTTCGGCCTCGGCACGGCCTCGCTGGTCGCGATGGGCTGCATTCTGGTCAGGCAGTGCCATTCCAACACTTGTCCGGTCGGGATATGCACGCAGGATCAGGCGCTTCGGTCCAAGTTCGAAGGCACGCCGGAGAAAGTCGTCAATCTCTTCAGTTTCGTCGCCGAAGAAGTGCGTGAGATCCTGGCGGCGCTGGGTGCCCGGACGCTCAACGAGATCATCGGCCGGACCGATCTCCTGGCCCAGGTCAATCGCGGCTGGGCCCATCTCGACGATCTCGATCTCAACCCGATCCTGGCCCAGGCCGATCCGGGCGAGTATCCGCGCTATTGTACGCTGGTCGGCCGGAACGAGGTGCCCGATGCGCTCGACGGCCGGATGATCAAGGACGCCGCCGCCTTGTTCGAGCTCGGCGAAAAGATGCAATTGACCTATAATATCCGCAACACCGACCGGGCCATCGGCACCCGCCTGTCCTCGATGATCACCCGGAAATTCGGCGGCGAGGGTCTGCAGCCCGGCCATGTCACGGTCCGGCTCAGAGGCTCGGCCGGCCAGAGCCTGGGTGCCTTCGCCGTCCAGGGGCTGAAGCTCGAAGTCTTCGGCGATGCCAACGACTATGTCGGCAAGGGCTTGTCGGGCGGCACCATCGTGGTCCGCTCGATGACGGCGAGCCCGCTCGCCAGCCATCGCAACACCATCATCGGCAACACCGTGCTCTACGGGGCGACGGCGGGCCGGCTGTTCGCCGCGGGCCAGGCGGGCGAGCGCTTCGCCGTGCGCAATTCCGGAGCCGAAGTCGTGGTCGAAGGCTGCGGGTCGAACGGCTGCGAATACATGACCGGCGGCACCGCCGTGATCCTGGGCCCGATCGGCGAGAATTTCGGCGCCGGCATGACCGGCGGCATGGCGTTCATCTACGATCCCGAGCGCCGATTCCCGGCCCGGGCCAATCCGGAGAGCATCACCTGGCAGCGCCTGGCGACCGCCCATTGGGAGGGCGTGCTGCGCGCACTGGTCGAGACCCATGCCGAAGAGACCCAATCGCATTTCGCGCTCGAACTCTTGAACGACTGGGCGCGGGAGAGCAGCCATTTCTGGCATGTCGTACCCAAGGAAATGCTCGGACGGCTGGCCCATCCGCTGAGCGTGGCGGCGGCGGAGTAGGGGGCGGATCGGCGAGCCCCTGTGATTCCAGCCGGCCTACGGCTCTCGGATGACGACCGCCGTCCGTCCCGCTCGCGCATGTGCGACCAGGCGGTCGGCGATTTGCCGAAACAGCCCGGGCGGCAGCATGCCATATTCGAACCGATCGCCGCTTTCGCGTGCGACCGGCCGCAAATCGGGATCCGGTCCCAAGAAGCGGTTGACCTCTTCGATGACGACCCAGGAGCGGTCGGCATCGAGGCCGAGACGGGTTTTCGTAATCGCCGGAATTTCCGCACAGGCCGCCGCAGCTTGCGGCGTGTGGGTGATCGGCGCCACGGTTACAACAACTCCCTGGGCTACCGCACTGGCCGAGAGAACGATGACACAGGGGCGATCCTTGGTGCCCTCGATCCGACCCCTTCGGCGCTCGGCCAGCCAGAGGTAAGAATAGCCGATGACCAAGCCCGGTCGCGGGATCGGCAGCGGCAATTACGGTTCCAATTCGACGTCCAGATGGCCGAATTCGGCCGGCACCTCTGCAGCGGCGATCGCGTCGAGTTCCGCCTCGCCGAGTTCGTGGACAGCCAGGACCTCGCGGTCCCGCAGCTTGAGCCGACGATACTCGTCGACTGAAAGCAGCACAGTCTTCTCCCGACCGTTGCGCGTGACGAAGACGGGTTCGATCAGCGCCCGGTCTTGGTAGGCGCCGATGCTGCGCTGGAACTCGGACGCTGGAACGATCATCGCAAGCCTCGGCTTTCGAATCATGGATGATCATTGAAAGCGCATAATATCCAGGATCTGATCCTATTGTCCGGAAAAGGGCAAGGATCCGCCTTCCGGCGAGTTCCAATCCTTGCCCCCAACGCTGCCTGCCCGTACAAATCCCCCGTGCGCACACCCGACCAAACCGGCCCGATCGAACTCGTCCTGCCCGATCCCGCGGCCACCGATCGGCTCGGCCGGCGGCTCGCCGCGGTTGCCCGCCCGCGTGACCTGATCGCGCTCGGGGGCACGCTCGGCATGGGCAAGACCGCGTTCGCCCGCGCCTTCATCCGCCGCCTCGGCCATCCGGAGGAAGAAGTGCCGAGCCCGACCTTCACCCTCGTCCAAGGCTACGATACCGGCGCCGGCACGATCTGGCATTTCGATCTCTATCGCCTCGGCCGGCCGGACGATGTCTGGGAGCTGGGCTTCGAGGATGCGCTCGCCGACGGCATCCTCTTGATCGAATGGCCGGAACGGCTGGGTCCGTTCCTGCCCGCGCGGCGGCTCGATCTCACGCTCGCGGCCGGTGCCACGCCCGAGTCCCGGCATGCGCGGCTCGAAGCCTGCGGCGGATCGGACCTGCTCGACCGGCTGGCGGCGCAGGCGTGAGCGTCCGCGAGCATGTCCGGGCAGCGTTCCTGGCGGCGGCCGGCTGGGGCGGGGTACCGCTCAAACCCTTGCCGGGCGATGCCTCGGCCCGGCGCTATTTCCGGTTGGCCGATTACGGAAGGCGGGCGATGCTGATGGATGCCCCGCCGCCCGAGGCCGTCGGCCGGTTCGCCCGGATCGCGCATCTGCTCCAGGGGCTCGGATATTCGGCACCGCGGATCCTGGCTGCGGATGAATCGGCGGGGTTCCTGCTGTTGGAAGACTTCGGCGACCGGACCTATACGCGGGTCATCGCAGCCGGCGGCGATGAAATGCGCCTCTACGGCCTCGCCGCCGATCTGTTGGCGGACCTGCATGAACGCTTCGATCCGGGCGGGCCCCATGATGTGCCGCTCTATTCGGACGAGATGTTTCTCGAGGAGGCCGGGCGCTTCGTGCTCTGGTTCCTGCCGGCGGCAACCGGCCGGCCCGTGCCGGAAGAAGTCGCGGCCGAGTACGAGTCGATCTGGCGGCGGCTGCTGCCGCTGGCCCGGGCCGTGCCGTCGAGCCTGGTCCTGCTCGATTTTCATATCGACAATCTGATGTTGCTCGAAGGGCGCGAAGGGCTGCAGGCTTGCGGCCTGCTCGATTTCCAGGACGCGCGGATCGGGCCGATCGCCTATGATCTGGTCTCGCTGATCGAAGATGCGCGCCGCGATGTCGGCGCCGATCTGCAGGCGGCGGTCCGCCGGCGCTATCTGGCGCGGCGGCGGGTCGAGCCGGCTGCGTTCGACCTGGCGCTCGCAATACTCGGGGCCCAGCGTCACGCCAAGGTCATCGGGCTCTTTTGCCGGCTGGCACTCCGCGACGGCAAGCCCGCTTATCTGCGCCACTTGCCGCGGCTGTGGCGCCTGTTGGAAACGAGCCTCGCCCATCCGGCACTGGGCGACATGGAGGCCTGGATGAATCGCCATGTTCCGATCTCGCTGCGGCGGGTTCCGCCCGGGCTCGGGACCGCATGACGAGACCGCGGAGCGCCATGGTCCTGGCCGCCGGGCGCGGCGAGCGGCTGCGGCCGATCACCGATACTCTGCCCAAGCCTCTGGTGCGGATCGGCGGGCGGGCGCTGCTCGATCACGCCATCGACCGGCTGGAGGCAGCCGGGGTCGAGCGCGTCGTCGTCAACACCCATTATCTGGCCGATCTCATCGCACTCCATCTCGAGGCGCGGAAATCGCCGGAAATAATCCTCTCGCCCGAGATCGAGGCGCTCGACACCGGCGGCGGCGTTCGCAACGCTCTGGCTGTGCTGGGGGACGAGCCGTTCTTCGTGGTCAATGGCGACAGTCTCTGGCGCGACGGCAAGGTTCCGGCCCTCGGTCGTCTCGCCGCGGCCTGGGATCGGGAGCGGCACGACGCGCTGCTGCTGCTGCAGCGGACGGCGACTGCCGTCGGCTATGACGGCGCCGCCGGGGATTACGCGCTCGACCAGCTCGGCCGGGCGCGTCGGCGGGTTCCGCCCGAGGTGACGCCGTTTCTGTTCGCGGGAGTCCAGCTGCTGGCCCCGGAGCTGTTCGAGGGCACGCCCGCATCCAAATTTTCCCTCAATCGCCTCTACGACAAGGCCGAGGCCGCTTCCCGGCTGGGCGCGCTGGTCCATGACGGCGAGTGGTACCATGTCGGCACGCCCGACAATCTGCGCGCCGTCGAAGAGCGGCTGCGCCGCCGCGGCGTCGAGCGCTGACATGGCGGCGCCGTCGGTCTGGACCATCCCGGCCGCCTCGCCCTTCCTCGACACGCTGGTCGAGGGCATTTATGCGCGGCTGGGACGCGACCCGCTGGCGCTGGCGGGGATCACGCTGCTGCTGCCGTCGCGGCGCGCCTGCCGGGCGGCCCGCGACGCGTTCCTGCGGACGGCTGCGGCCGCACCGATGCTGCTGCCGCGGATGGCGGCGCTGGGCGACATCGAGGCCGAGGAGCTCGAATTGCAGGCGCCGCTCGATCTGCCGCCGGCGCTCCCGCCCCTGCGGCGGCAGGTGCTGCTGGCTCGGCTCGTCGATCGATGGGGCAAAGGCCGGATACTCCCGGCTCAGGCCGTGGCACTCGCCGGCGAACTCGGCAGGCTGCTCGACCAGGCTCATGCCGACGGCGTGAGTTTCGGGCAGCTGGAGCGGCTGGTTCCGGCGGAACTGGCGGAACATTGGCAGATCACCGTCGATTTCCTGCGCATCGTGACCGAGCATTGGCCGGTTCTGCTCGAGGCCGAGGGGGCCGTCGATGCCGCGGATCGGCGCAACCGGGTGATCACAGCACAGATCGAGGCTTGGCGGGCAACGCCGCCCGGTGTGGTCATCGCCGCCGGTTTCGCCGGCACCGGTCCGGAGGCGGCTCGGCTGCTGACGCTGGTGGCGATGCTACCGCAAGGCTATGTCGTGCTGCCGGGCGTCGATACCGGCGCCGACGACGAACTCTGGGACGAGATACGCGCCGACCCGACGCATCCGCAGCACGGGCTGGCCGAGTTGCTCGTCCGGATCGGGGCGTCGCGGGACGCGCTGCTGCCCTGGACCGAGGCGAAGACCGGCCGCGCCGCGCTGGTGCGCGAGATGATGCGGCCGGCGGCGGTCAGCCATCGCTGGCGTGAGATGCCGGCGCTGCCGGAAGCCTCGGTCGACGGCCTCTGGCGGCTCGACCTGCCGGGCCAGCAGGAAGAGGCGGTGGCGGTGGCGTTGCTGCTGCGCCAGGTGCTGGAGACGCCGGCGGCGACCGCGATGCTGGTCACGCCCGATCGCGGCCTCGCCCGGCGGGTAGCAGCCGAGCTGCAGCGCTGGAAGATCGAGATCGACGATTCGGCGGGCATCTCGCTGAACCAGACGCCGCCCGGGACATTGTTGCGCCTCCTCGCCGAGGCGGCGGCGGAGCAGCTGGCGCCGGTGCCGCTGCTGGCCCTGCTGAAACACCCGTTGGCCGATCCGGGCTTGCGCGAGCGGATCCGGCGCCTGGAGCGACTGGTGCTGCGCGGACCGCGTCCGGCGCCGGGGCTGGCGGGGTTGCGCGCAGCGGCACCCGGGCACCCGGACTTGATCGACCGGCTGGAGACGTTGTTGGGCCCTTTCCTGGCGCTGGTCGAAGCCCCCGAGATCGAGCTCGCCGAGGCGCTCGACGCGCATATCCGCGCCGCCGAGGCGCTCGCCGGGGCCGAGCGCCTATGGGCCAAGGAGGCGGGTGAGAGCCTAGCCGATTTCGCCGCCGAATTGGCGCTGGCCGTCCGTGATTTCCCGCCGATCCGGGGCGCCGATTACCCGGTATTGTTCGAAGCGCTGCTCGCCGGCCGGGTCGTCCGCCCGCGTTTCGGGCTGCATCCGCGGCTGCAGATCCTCGGCACGCTGGAAGCGCGGCTGCTCCAGGCCGATCTGATCGTGCTCGGCGGGCTCAACGAGGGCAGCTGGCCGGGCGAAACGCCGCACGACCCGTGGCTGTCGCGGCCGATGCGTCGAGATTTCGGGCTGAAGCCGGCCGAGGCCCAGATCGGGCTCGCAGCGCATGATTTCACCCTGGGGATCCACGGGCCCCGAGTCGTGCTGACCCGGGCGGTCCGGGCCGAGGGTGCGCCGACCGTGCCGTCGCGCTGGCTGCTCCGGCTCGAAACCGTGCTGCAGGCGGCCCGGCTGGAGCTTTCGCCGCATCCGATCGGTGGCATTTTCCGGCTGCTCGGCCGGCCGCGTCCGGACGAGATTCGCCCGGCCGCACCCCCGGCGCCGCGCCCGCCGGTGGCCCTGCGGCCCCGCACATTGCCGGTCACGGCGATCGAAACCTGGATGCGCGATCCCTATGCTCTCTATGCCCAGTATATTCTGCGGCTGGAGCCGCTGGAGCCGATCGATGCCGATCCGGGGGTGGCCGAACGCGGGGTCTTCATCCACCGGGCGCTCGATCGCTTCGTCGCCGGCGATCCCGCCGACCCGGCCGCCGATCCGGTCGCAACCCTGCTCGATATCGGCCGGACGGCGTTCGGGCCGGCGCTGGCGCGGCCCGGCGTCTGGGCCTTCTGGTGGCCGCCGTTCGAGCGGATTGCGCGCTGGTTCGTCGAGATCGAGGCCGACCGGCGGGCCCTCATCGAGCGCAGCTGGACCGAGTGCCGAGGCAAACTCCTGCTCCCCGGCCCGGCCGGGCCGTTCGAACTCACCGCCGAGGCCGATCGCATCGATCGCTTCGAAGAGGCCGGGCTGGCGCTGATCGACTACAAGACGGGCCGCGTGCCGTTGAAAGAGGAAGTGGCGCTGGGGTTCGCCCCGCAGCTGCCGCTGGAAGCGGCGATCGCGGCCGCGGGCGGTTTCGCCGAGGTGCCGGCGGCCCCGGTCATCGCCCTCAATTTCTGGCATCTCACCGGCGGCGACCCGGCCGGCGAGATCATCGCCGCCGGTGACGACCCGGCGGCTCGAGCCGAAGCGGCGCTGGCCGGCCTCATCCGCCTGATCGCCCGCTTCGACGATCCCGCCACCCCCTATCTCGCCCGCCCCCAGCCTGGCCGCGCGCCGCGCCATAGTCCTTACGGTCATCTGGCGCGGCTGCAGGAATGGGGTACGGAGAGCGAGACGTGAGCGCGCTCGACCCGACGGCACCGCAACGCCGGGCCGCCGAGAGCGAAGCGTCGATCTGGGTCGCGGCGTCGGCCGGGACCGGCAAGACCAAGGTGCTGACCGACCGGGTGTTGAACCTCCTGCTCGCCGGAACCGAGCCGGGGAAGATTCTCTGCTTGACCTTCACCAAGGCAGGCGCAGCCGAGATGGCGAACCGGCTGAACACGCGGCTGGCGCAATGGGCCATCCTGCCCGACACGAAATTGCGCGATGAGATCGCCGAGATCACCGGCAGGTTTCCCGGTCCGGACGACTATGCGCGGGCGACCCGCCTCTTCGCCCGCGTCCTCGACACGCCGGGCGGCATGCGGATTCTGACGCTCCACGCCTTCTGCCAATCGGTGCTCCGCCGCTTTCCGCTCGAAGCCGACATTCCGCCGCATTTCGAGGTGATGGACGAGCGGAGCGCCGCCGAATTGCGGCAGGAGGTACAGAACCAGATCCTCGAACGCGCGCGAGGCGATCCGGCGGGAGCCTTGGCCGGGGCGCTGGCCGAGATCCTGGCGCATGTCCGGGAACAGGGCTTCGGCGAGCTGATGGCGGCGCTGACCGGGGAACGGGGGCGACTGGCACGGCTGTTCGAGGCGGCGGGCGGGCTCGAGACCCATCTGGCGCAGGCGGGCCGCCTGCTCGGCCTGGGGCCGGGCGAGAACCGGGCCGCTGCCCTCGCCCGGTTTTCGGCCGAGGCGAATTTCGCCGGCCCGGCCTTGCGCCGGGTGGCCGGTTTGCTCGCGGCATCGAAAGCCGTGACCGATCGCGGCCGCGGCACCGGCCTGGCGGCGTGGCTCGCAGCCCCGCCGGAAACGCGGGCCGAACGCTGGGAGGTCTATCGCAACCTGTTCCTCACGCAGAAACTGGCGCCGCGGGTCAGCCTCGCGACCAAAGCCGTGCTCGCCGCCGGTACGTGGGTCGAGACCGGCCTCGCCGAGGAGCAGGCGCGGGTGGCGGCACTGCAACAGCGGCTGGCCGCCCTCGTCACCCGCGACGCCAGTGCGGCGCTGGCCCGGCTCGGCCATGAATTTCTCGAACTCTACGGCGCCGCCAAGCGCCAGCGTGCGCTTCTCGATTACGACGATCTGATCCTGGTCACGCGCGCGCTGCTCGACCGGCCGGGCGTCGCACCCTGGGTCCTGTTCAAGCTCGATGGCGGGATCGACCATCTTCTGATCGACGAGGCCCAGGACACCAATCCCGAGCAATGGCAGGTAGTGGCCGCCCTCACTCAGGATTTTTTCACCGGCCTCGGCGCACGCGAGGGACCTCGTACGGTCTTCGCGGTAGGTGATGTCAAGCAATCGATCTTCAGTTTCCAGCGCGCCGATCCGGAAGCGTTCCTGGCGATGCAACGCCATTTCGCGGCACGGGTCCGGGCGGCCGAGCAGAAATGGGACAACGTACCGTTGGAGATCTCGTTCCGCTCGACGGAAGCCGTACTCGACATCGTCGATGCAATTTTCGCCAAGGAAGCGGCGCGCGACGGGGTGGCGCTGGACGGGACCGAGATCCGCCACCGGCCCTGGCGCGAAGGCCAAGCCGGGCGGGTCGAACTCTGGCCGATGGTCCAGGCCGATCCGCCCGCGGAAACTGCGCCTTGGACCCTGCCGGTCGAACAGCGCAGCGAAGAGGCGCCGCGCGCGCGTCTCGCCCAGATGATCGCGCGCACCGTGGCCGATTGGATCGACTCGGGCGCCAGGCTCGAATCACGCGATCGGCCGATCCGGGCCGGCGACGTGCTCGTGCTCGTGCGCCGGCGCGGCGGCTTCGTCGCGGAACTGCTTCGAGAGTTGAAACGCTTGCATGTTCCGGTCGCGGGTGCCGATCGGATGGTTCTGACCGCTCAGTTGGCGGTGATGGATCTGATGGCGCTGGGCCGGTTCCTGCTCCTGCCCGAAGACGATCTCAATCTCGCCACGGTGCTGAAGGGGCCGCTCATCGGCCTCGACGAGGATCAGCTCTTCGCCCTGGCCGTGGGCCGCACCGGGAGCCTGTGGCGGCGTCTGCAGGAATACCCCGCCCCTTGGGCCGAAGCCGCGCGCGGGGAACTGGGATCCCTCTTGGCGCGCGCCGATTTCGTTCCCCCGCACGAGCTCTACGCCGAACTGCTCGGAGCCCGCGGCGGGCGCCGGCGCCTGCTCGCCCGGCTGGGATTCGAGGCCGAAGACGCGATCGACGAATTCATCGGCCAGAGTCTCGCCTATGAGCGCGCCCACGTTCCGTCGCTGCAGGGTTTTCTCCATTGGCTCGACAGCGGCGAGGCGGAGATCAAGCGCGATCTCGACGCCGGCGGCGGGCGCGACCAGTTGCGGATCATGACCGTGCACGGCGCCAAGGGGCTGCAGGCGCCGATCGTGTTCCTGCCCGATACCGTCGCGGTGCCGACCCGCCTGCCGCCGCTGGTCTGGGCGGAAGACGGGGCGGCCCTGCTCTGGGCACCGGGCGAGGGGGCGGGCGAGCCGATCGCGGCGGCGGCACGGGCCGCTTCGTTGCGCAAGCGCGACCAGGAATATCGCCGCCTGCTCTATGTGGCGCTGACTCGCGCCGAGGATCGGCTCTATGTCTGCGGCTGGAAGACCAAGGCGAGCCAGGCTGAGAATTCCTGGTACGCCCTGATCGAGGCCGGCATGGCCGAGCGGGCGGAGCGGGAGGCGATCATTCTGCCCCTGGGCTGCCCCGGCTTCGTCGAACCCGGCTGGATCCACGAGACGCGGCAGAGCGCAGAGGCCAAACCCGATCTGCAAGGGCGGGAAGCTCTCCTCGATGCGGCCGCCTTGCCGCGCTGGGCCCTGGAACCGGCCCCGAGCGAGCCGGCCCCGCCGCGCCTGCTGGTCGCCTCCCGTCCGGGCGAGCCCGACCCGCCGGTGCGCTCGCCCTTGGGGGGCGACGAGGATCGGCACCGGTTCCAACGCGGCACGCTGATCCATCGCCTGCTCCAGAGCCTGCCCGACTTGGCCCCGGCGGCGGCCGAAGCGGCGGCGCGCCGCTACCTCGCCGGCAAGGCGCACGGACTCGATCCGGAAGAACAGGACCAGATCGCCCGGGAGACGATGGCGGTGCTGCGCCACCCGGACTTTGCGCCCCTCTTCGGCCCGGGCTCGCGCGCCGAGGTGCCGGTGGTCGGGCTGATCGACGGCAAGGCGCTCAGCGGCCGGATCGACCGGCTGGTGGTCACCGCCGACGAAGTGATGATCATCGACTACAAGACGAACCGCCCGCCACCGGCGACACCGGCCGAGGTAGCGCCGGTCTATCTGGCACAGCTGGGCGCCTATCGGGCGGCGCTGGAGCGGATCTATCCCGAAAAGCGGGTGCGGACCGTCTTGCTGTGGACCGATGGGCCGCGGCTGATGGAGGTGTGACCGGCGCGTTCGGGCGGGACGAATTGGAGGAGGGGTTCAGCCCTCTTCGAGCAGGACCCGCCGATAGGCCGGGCGCACCGGGCGGGCATTGTCGCGATACCAGCGGGCGAAGCGGGCGACCTGCGCTTCGGACGCCGGGATCGGCTGGCTGAAGACGTTCCAATTGACGGTCTCGGCGCAGCCGGGCGTCGTCAGCGAACCCGCATAGCGGAACCGGTGCCGGCCACCCGGAAGAAGCCGGTTTGGATCGATCGCGATCGGCTTGCCCGGTTCGCCCGGCTTGTCGGGCGTGGCATCCCAGATCGTCTGCAGAACCGGGTTCTCGGTCGTGCCCGCCTCCTGGATGAACACGCCCAGAACGATGGCCGAGCCCAGCTTCGTATTGGTGTGGACGAAATGGGCTTCCATCGCGAACGGCCTGCCGCCGATCTCGTGCTCGCTCGGGCGGTGAAAATGAAACTCGACGAGGTCGAACTTCGCCCCGCCGGCCTCGGCCACCGTGCTGCCCGCCGGGACCGGGACCTTGATGGTGTGGCCATTGTTCTCGACGATCGATCGGAACGCCTGCCATTCGATGTCGAGTTTCGGCGGCGTGCCGGCAATGGCACCGGCGAGATCGATCGGCGATTGCTGGGACCCGGTACTGCAGGCCGTGAAGGACGGCGACAACTCGCCCCAATGCGCCGGCCCCGTGTCGCCGGTGTAGCCCCACTCCGGACCGGGACCGGCATATTCATCGAACGGCGCTTCGCGCGCCAGGCAGATTGGACAGAGGGCCGCCGAAAGGAGGCCGGTCAGGACGGAACGGCGATGGGGTTTCATGATCCGACTCCCTCGGCGGGGAGGGTTCCCGCCGCACCGCGAGCATAAACCAATTGGATAGGGCGCGTCATTCGGGCCTTCGCGAGTCGAGAGTGCCGCGTGCCGGGCACGAGCTCTCGACGCGGGCGGGGCCAGGACGGATTCCGGCAAATGGTCCCCTTCACGCTCGGCTCGTGCTATGGTCGGGCATACCCGGTGGCGCGCCCAGCCGATGCCGAGCGCGCCCGATATCGTTCTCGTGCCGGAGGGCCGTTCATGCTCGTCCTCGACGCCTGCGCTCGGCGGAGCGTGCGGAGCACCCGCCTGCTCCAGTTGGGCTGGGCGATCGTCTGGAGTGCTGCGGGGCTCGGGCTCGCTGCGGCCGCACCGGTGGCCACGCCGCCCGATAACGGTTCCGGCGGGCAGGCGGGCCCGCCCCTCGTCGGCGCGGCCGATCGGCCCTCCACCGCCGGGACGCCGAAACGCGAATGGCATCGCCGCTTGACGGGCATCGTCGTCACCCCGGCGGTGCACGCCGCCCTGTTCGCCTCGGCGGGCGGGACCAGGGCGGTCAGGGAGGGCGAGCAGATCGACGGCTGGACGGTGACGGCCATCGCTGCCGACAGCGTGACTCTCGCGGCGGAAGGAGAGACCAAGATCCTCAGGCCGGAGGCGCTGGCGCCCGACCCCGCCAGTGAGGCGCCATCCCCCCGGCCCGAGCCTCGAGGTCAGTGGGCTCGTTCAGTTGCAGCGGCCCTGCAGGCGCAAGAGCAGGACCAGGCGGCGGCGGAAACCGCCCTGATCGAAGCCACCAGGCAGATGAGCGGGCCGTGATCGGGGCGCGGGCCTGATCTGGTGTCATTTCATCCGAAAGGACGGAAGGGGTGACACGGATTTGTCGCCAACTGCGTGCTAAAACCGCCGCCGACTGGCAAAATTGCCGCACTACGAGAGAGAGCTATCGCCATGGCGAAAGAACCGCCGAAAAATTCTGACGACAGCCAAACGGGTCCGTCACGCCGTTCCGTCATCAAGGGTGTGGCCGGAATGGCCGGAGCGGGCGCCATCGCCTCTTCCTTGCGGCCGCCTTTCGCCCAGGCGGCCCGGTTCTTCCTGCCGCCGCCGGAATTGTCGAACATCGACCACATCGTCGTCCTGATGATGGAGAACCGGTCCTTCGACCATGTTTTGGGCTGGGTTCCCGGTGCCGACGGCGTCCAGGCCGGCCGGACCTTCACCGATACCAGCGGGCAGAGCCACGAGAGCTTCCAGCTGACGCTGTTCCAGAACTGCGCCTCGGCGGATCCCGACCACAGCTTCGGCGGCGGCCGGACCGAGCGGGCGGGTGGTGCCATGAACGGCTTCCTCAAGACGGCCAATGTCGGCGACCGGTTCCCGATCGGCTACTATATGGGAGATCAAGTTCCGTTCTTCGCCGCGGCGGCGCAGAACTGGACGATCTGCGATCGCTATTTCTGTTCGATTCTCGGCCCGACCTGGCCGAACCGGTTCTATATGCATAGCGGTCAGACCGATCGATTGACGACCGGCGGCCCGACCATCGACACCAAGAGCCTGATCTCGATCCTGCCGACGATTTGGGATTCGGCGGCGGCAGCAGGGGTGAGTGCCCGGTACTATTACGGCGATGCCGCCTACACGGCACTCTGGGGCAGCAAATACAACGATATTTCCTTCCTCTTTCCCCAGTTCCTGGCCGATGCCGCGGCCGGCGCCCTGCCATCGATCAGCTATATCGATCCGCACTTCCTCGGCGAAGCGCAAGGCACCTCCAACGACGACCATCCGCTGGCGGATATCCGCAACGGCCAGGTCCTGATGAACACGGTCTACGAGGCGCTGACGAGCAGCCCGAACTGGCCGAATACTCTGCTCATCGTCAATTACGACGAGTGGGGCGGGTTCGCCGATCATGTCGATCCGCCGATGGCCCCGGTCTCGGCCCATGAGGTTCTGGTCGGCAATGTCGACGCCATCCACGCCGACGGCAGTGCCTCCGCTTTCCTGGGCTTCCGCGTCCCCTGCATCCTGATCGGACCGCGGGCCAGCCGCGGCGTGGTGGTGCACGAGCAATATGATGCGAATGCGATCCTGAACATGATCACCTGGCGGTTCGGCCTACCCGGGATCGGCATTCGGGCGACCACGTCGGGCAACATCGCGACGGCGCTCGATTTCTTCGGGCCGCCGGATTTGTCGCTGCCGCCACCGGTGCCGCTGGTCAACCAAGTCTACGGGTCGGCCTGTGCGGCCAATCCCCTGGCCGATCTGGATCCGGTCGGCGAGAGCTTCGCTCAGCATTATGCCGATCTGGAAAAGGTCAAGTCTCTGATGGTCGAACACAAGTTCAAGATGGCCTGACGACGGACGAGACGGGCCGATTCGGCCCGTCTCGCCACCCCGACCGGTCGTCGATGGCGCGCTGATCTGTTTGGATCGGCTGAAGCGCGTCACCCTTCGGGCGACGGTCTTCTCAATGCGAGATCATCCACGGCCGCTTCTGCGGAAAGCTCTTCGCCGCCGGCGCCGCGGCGGCCGGAGATGCGCGTCGGCCGCCATGGACGGCACAGCCGCAATTGGCACCGTGGCCGCCCGAACGGGCGGGCGCGTGAGCGCTCTGCTCGTTCTTGCCGTGGGCTCTCCGCCGGGCCGGATCCATGCCGCCGATATTCGGCGCCGAGAGCAGCACGCGCGGCGCCGCGGCGCCGCAATCCGGGCAGACGCTCGGGTCCAGATATTCGGCCATCGGGCGCAATGCGGTGAAGGTCCCGCATTGCGCGCACTCATATTCGTAGATCGGCATCGCCGCCCCCTCACTTGTCCGGGGAGAGCGGGATTTGCACCGATCCGTCCAGATATTTGGTCGGCCCCTGCGGCGTCAGGCCGATATCGAAGTCGAATATCTCGGTCGGCAGATAGAGCGTCGCGCAGGCGTTGGGGATATCGACGACGCCGCTGATATGGCCCTGGACCGGTGCAGTACCCAGGATGGCATAGGCCTGGGCCCCGGAATAGCCGAATTTCTTCAGATATTCGATGGCGTTGAGGCAGGCTTGGCGATAGGCGACATGAATGTCGAGGTAATGCTGGTTGCCCTGCTCGTCGACCGAGATCCCTTCGAATATGAGATAGTCCTGATAGTTGGGCGTGATCGGGCTCGGTTTGAAGATCGGGTTCTTGACCCCGTACTTGGCAACCCCGTCCTTGATCAGACCGACCTTGAGATGGAGCCAGCCGGCCATCTCGATCGCCCCGCAGAACGTGATCTCGCCGTCGCCCTGGCTGAAATGGAGATCGCCCATGGAGAGGCCGGCACCCTTGACATAGACGGGGAAGTAGACTCGCGCCCCGCGCGACAGATCCTTGATGTCGGCGTTGCCGCCATGCTCGCGCGGCGGCACCGTGCGGGCGCCGGTGGCGGCGGCGGCGGCACGGGCCTCGCCCTGCAAGCGGCCCATATGGGCAGTATCGGCGAAGGGCGGGTTGGCGAGCGGCGGCACCCGGGTCGGGTTGATGGCGATGAGATCGGCCTCGCGCTTGTTCCAGGTTTCGAGCAGCGGCATCGAGGGCAGGCAGCCGATCAATCCGGGATGGATGAGACCGGCGAAACTCACGCCCGGGACGTGGCGCGACTTGGTGAACAGGCCGTGGATGTCCCAGATCGATTTCTGGGCGAGCGGGAAATGATCGGTGAGGAACCCGCCGCCATTTTGTTTCGAGAAGAAGCCGTTGAACCCCCAGAGACTATCCGGCAGGGCGCCGATGTCGAGTATATCGACGACCAGCAGATCGCCCGGTTCGGCACCTTCCACCCCGATCGGACCGCTCAGGAAATGGACGATGCTGAGATCGATGTCGCGCACATCGTCGGCACTGTCGTTGTTCTTGATGAAGCCGCCGGTCCAGTCATAGGTCTGGATGACGAAATCGTCGCCCGGCTTGACCGTCACCACCATCGGAACGTCCGGATGCCAGCGATTGTGGATCATGTCGTTCTCGTAGGGCGACTTGGTCAAATCGACTTTGATCAAGGTTTCGGGCATTTTCTTCTCCGCTCGGGCTCGTCGTGGATTGCGCGTTTCGGGGATGGGCTGCCGGCCCTAGACCGACAGAAACTTCGCGATGGCCGCCTCGTCGACATTGGCGCGGCTGTCTTCATGGACGATCTCGCCATTCTCCAGCACCAGCACCCGGTCGGCGATCTCGAGGGCGAAGCTCAAGACCTGCTCCGAGACGACGATGCTGAGCCCGCGCTGGGCGCGGATATGCTTCAAGGCGCGGGCGATATCGTGGATGATCGAAGGCTGGATGCCCTCGGTCGGCTCGTCGAGCAGCAGCACCTTGGGCCGGGTCGCGAGCGCTCGGGCGATCGCGAGCTGCTGCTGCTGGCCGCCGGAGAGATTGCCGCCGCGCCTTCCCTTCATCTCGAGCAGGACGGGAAAAAGTTCGTAGATGTCGGGCGGGACTTTGCGGTCGTGGGCAGCGAAGAGGCCGGTCTCGATATTCTCCTGGACGGTCATCGCCGGAAAGATCATCCGCCCTTGCGGCACGTATCCGAGCCCCCGGGCGACGCGTTGATAGCTCTTCAAACCGGTGATCTCGGATTCTTCGACTCGAACCGTCCCGCTGCGCGTCGGCACGATCCCGATCAGCGATTTCATCAGCGTCGTCTTGCCCATGCCGTTGCGGCCCATGATCGCCACGATCTCGCCCGGCGCCACGTCGAAGCTCAGGCCGTGCAGTACTTCGCTCTGGCCATATGCCACTCTCACATCCCCGACGCTCAGCATGATCCCGCCTCTCAATGTCCGAGATAGACTTCGATGACCTTCGGGTCGTTCTTGACCCGGCTCATATTGCCTTCGGACAGGATCTTGCCCTGGTGGAGCACGGTGATTTTGTGAGCAATATCCTCGACGAACTTCATGTCGTGCTCGATCACGATCACCGACCGGTTCTGGATGATCTGGTGCAGCAGCTCCGCCGTCTTCTTGCGCTCGCTGACGCTCATACCGGCGACCGGCTCGTCGAGCATCAGCAGTTCCGGGTCCTGGATCAGAAGCATGCCGATCTCGAGCCACTGCTTCTGACCGTGGCTCAGATAGTCGGCACGAGTGTCGAGGTGATCATCGAGGAAGATCATCTCCGCGACTTCCTCGACGCGCTCGGTCACCGCGGCATCGCGCCGGAAGGCCAGAGATCCGAAGACCGTTCGGCCGCGCGGGAAGGAGATTTCGAGATTCTCGAAGACCGTCAGATCTTCGTAGATCGACGGCGTCTGAAATTTCCGCCCGACTCCGGCGCGGACGATTTCGTGCTCGTTGAGCGCCGTGAGTTCACGGTTGCGAAAGCGGATCGAGCCATGGGTCGCCTTGGTCCGGCCGCAGATCAGGTCGAGCAGCGTCGTCTTGCCCGCGCCGTTCGGGCCGATGATGACGCGGATCTCGTTTTCATCGACATAGAGGCTGAGATCGTCGACTGCCTTGAAGCCGTCGAACGAGACCGTCAGCCCTTCGATGCTGAGCAGAAAATCGGTATTGGAGGCCATCGCCCGCTCCCTATTCCGCGCCGCTCTGGGGTGTTTCGACTGCCGCCGCCATCATCGCCGGCGACTTGGCCGATCTGCCGCCGATGAGCCGGATGAGCAGAGGCTCGAGATTGGTTTTGTAGATCCCGGCGAGCCCGTCCGGGAAGGCCAGGACCACACCGATGAAGAGCGCGCCCATGGCGAACAGCCAGAGCTCGGGGAAATCCTCGGAGAACAGCGTCTTGGCAGTATTGACCAGGAGCGTCCCGTAGACGGCGCCGAGCAGCGACAGCCGGCCGCCCACGGCGCAATAGATGACCAGTTCGATCGACGGCACGATGCCGACGAAGGAGGGCGACATGAACCCGACCTGGAGCGTGAACATCGCCCCGCCGATTGCCGCGAGCGCCGCGGCGAAACAGAAGACGAAGATCTTGAAATTGGCCACGTCGTAGCCCGAGAAGCGGACGCGGTCCTCCTTCTCGCGCATCGCCACCAGGATCCGGCCGAACTTGGTCTGCCGGACTTGGCGGGTGAGCACGATGCTGGCGATCAGCAAGCCGGCATTGACGAAATACAGGATGTATTTCGCCCGGTCGGTGCGGATGTCCCAGCCTTCGAGCGTGCGCAGATCGGTAATGCCGTTGATGCCGCCGGTATAGCCTTGCTGGCCGACGATGAGGATGGTGAGGATCGCGGCCAGCGCCTGGGTGATGATGGCGAAATAGACGCCGCCTACCCGCCGCTTGAACATCGCGACACCGACCAGATAGGCGAACAGGCTGGGGACCGCGACGATGGCGAAGAGGGTGAAGGCGAGACTGTGGAAGGGCACCCAGAACCAGGGCAATTCGGTGATCTGGTTCCAATCCATGAAGTCCGGAATCCCCGGGGTCGACTGGATCTTGGTCGCTTCCGGGGTCGAGGCTTCCAGCTTCAGGAACATCGCCATGCCATAGCCGCCGAGCCCGAAGAACACTCCCTGTCCCAGGCTGAGGATCCCGGCATCGCCCCAGCACAACACCAGACCGAGGGCCACGAAGGCGTAGGTCAAATATTTGCCGACGAGGTTGAGGCGGAAATTGTCGAGTGCCAGCGGCAGGACGATCATCAGCAGCGCCGCCAAAAGGAGCAGGCCGATCAGATCCTTGTGCTTCAGATACAGGCTGTTGACCATGGCGCGACCCCTCATCGCCGGATCTTGAGGACAAAGAGGCCCTGGGGCCGCAACATCAGAATTCCCACCACCGTCAGCAGGGTGAAGACCTTCGCCATCGAGCCGCTGAGAAAGAACTCGAGCGTCGATTGCGCCTGGGAGATCGTGAGCGCCGAGGCGATGGTGCCGAACAGGCTCTGCGTGCCGCCGAAGACGACGACGAGAAACGTGTCGACGATGTAGGATTGCCCGGCCGTCGGGCTGGTCGAACCGATCATGGTGAAGGCACTGCCGGCGATCCCGGCGATGCCGCAGCCGATGGCGAAGGTATAGCGGTCGATTTTTTCCGTGTTGATGCCGACCGCTCCGGCCATCACCCGGTTCTGGACGACGGCGCGAACCTGCTTGCCCCAGCCCGAGCGGAACAGCAGGAAGAAGACCGAAGCGGTGATCAGCGTCGTCAGCCCCATCACGAACAGCCCGTTGATCTGGATCTCGACCGTGTCGCTGGCGTTGATCGACCCCATCATCCATTTCGGCAGTTCGACGCCGACCTCGCGGGCGCCGAAGACCGAGCGATAAACCTGCTGCAGGATCAGGCTGAGGCCCCAGGTTGCGAGCAGCGTATCGAGCGGGCGCCGGTAGAGATGCCGGATCAGCGCCCATTCGACCAACATCCCGAGCGCTCCCGCGGCCACGAACGCCAGCGCCATGGCGACGAAGAAATAGATGCCGAAGAGGCTCGGTAAATAAGTCTGGAAGCCGCGCGCGCACAGGAAGGTCACATAGGCGCCGAGGATCATGAACTCGCCGTGCGCCATGTTGATGACGCCCATCTGGCCGAAGATGATCGCCAGACCGAGCGCCATCAGGACGAACACCGAGAACAGGATCAGTCCGGCAAAGGCCTGCATCACGAAGATCGAGCCGAGATCGCTCAACGAATAATCCATGGAAATCCTGCCGTTCCCGTCGCTGCGGTCATCGAACCAGACTGGGAAGGTCGGGCGCTAGGCTCCCGACCTTCCCAGGGCGCTCACTGATAGCCCTTCGGGAACGGATTGGGCTCCATCAGGTCGGCGGTTTCGTAGACCAGATCGTACTGGCCGTCGGCACGCGCGCGGCCGACCCTGGTCTTGCTCCACAAATGATGGTTTTCGTGGATGCGGACGTAGCCTTCGGGGGCACCCTTGAATTCGACGCCGGGCGAGGCCTCGGCGACCTTGTCGATATCGAAGCTGCCGGCCTTCTCCACCGTCAATTTCCACAACCAGGGTCCGAGATAGGCTGCTTGCGTCACGTCGCCGATGACGCTGGTTTCGCCCCACATCTTCTTGAAAGCCGGGACGAAGGCCTTGTTGTTCGGATTGTCGAGCGACTCGAAATATTTCATGCAGGCATAGGCGCCGACGATGTTTTCGCCGCCGATGCCGAGGATCTCGTCCTCGGTGACCGAGATGGTCATCAGGGTCTGCTTGTTCAGATCGATGCCGGCGGCGTTCAACTGCTTGTAGAACGCGACGTTCGAGCCGCCGACGATGATGGCATAAATCACGTCCGGCTTGGTCAGCTTGATCTTGTTGATGACCGAGTTGAACTGGGTCGAGCTCAGCGGGAAATACTCTTCGCCGACGACCTTCAGCTGCTTGACGTTTTCGATGTGCTTGCGCGCGATCTTGTTCGAGGTGCGCGGCCAGATGTAGTCCGAGCCGAGCAGATAGAAGGTCTTGGCGTTCTTCTCCTTGACCACCCAATCGAGGCCGGCGAGGATCTGCTGGGTCGCCTCTTGGCCGGTATAGATGACGTTCTTCGACTGCTCCAGCCCTTCATAGAATGTGGGGTAGTAGAGCATGCCGTTATATTGCTCGAAGACCGGCAGCACCGCCTTGCGCGAGGCCGAGGTCCAGCACCCCATCACGGCGGCCACCTTGTCGTTGACCAGGAGTTTCTTGGCCTTTTCGGCGAAGGTCGGCCAGTCGCTGGCGCCGTCCTCCTGGATGAACTTGATCTGGCGGCCGAGCACGCCGCCCGAGGCGTTGATCTGGTCGATGGCGAGCTTCTCGGCTTCGACCGAGCCGGTTTCGCTGATCGCCATGGTGCCGGTGACGGAATGCAGGATGCCCACGGTCACCGTATCGTCGGTGACGGCGAGGCCGGTCGTGTTCACTGCCGCTGTCGCCGCGGCGCCGAAGGCCCGGCGGGGCAGCAGGCTCACCGCCGGAAGGGCGGCCATGCCGGCGAGAAGCTTGCGCCGAAACGGTGATTGAAGGTCCGAGCGCTGGTCACGTGAAGCCATGAAATCCCCCTGGTCGGTGCCGAGCCGGGGTCGGTGATGAGGCGTGACGCCGGCTTGGTCGGGGGAGGCTCAGCGGATTTGTGCGCCGCAGCAATACGTCGTTCGACGGATACGTCATTATGCGTATGCGTCGAACGACGTATATCGAACGGCGCCGGTCGTCCTTAGGATCGGATTTAATCGCGCCGAGTTCTCATTCCAGCGGGAACCGGCGCGCACAGCGCCTGTAAAGGGCCGCGACAGTTAAACTTACTTTTATTATATGAATTGGTTATATAGTTCGCCCGAGTGGCTGCGGGGGATGGGCGGGACCTGATCGGCGCTTTGCTCGTGGATCGAAATACTACTGGGCCGGCTTGCTCGCGACTGATCGAGGTCGGACCTTTCGGTTCGGGAAACGCCCCCTCATCTCGCTTGCGCCGATGCTGCGCCGCACCATAGGGTGATCGTGACTACCCCGTCTGAAGCTCCGAAAGGCTTGGCAGGATGGCGGCTCGGCAGAGAATTATGCGGGTTCGGCGCGACTACAACAAATGGGTCGCCAACCAGACGCTCGAAGATTACGCCCTGCGGTTTACGGCCAAGACCGTACGGCGATGGTCCTCGCTGCGCGTCGCCAACACGGCGCTGGGTGCCATCTCCTTCCTCGCTCTGGAAGCGATCGGCGGCACCATCACGTTGAGTTACGGGTTCACCAACGCCGTCGCCGCGATCCTGGTGGTGAGCGTGCTGATCATCGCGACCGGCTTGCCGATCAGCTACTACGCGGCGAAATACGGCGTCGATATCGATCTTCTGACCCGCGGCGCCGGCTTCGGCTATATCGGCTCGACCATCACCTCCCTGATCTACGCGTCGTTCACCTTCATATTCTTCGCGATCGAAGCGGTCATCATGTCGACTGCGCTCGAGCGGTGCTTCGGCGTGCCGCTGTCGATCGGCTACATCGTCAGTGCGCTGGTCGTGATTCCGCTGGTCACCCACGGCATCACCTTCATCAGCCGTTTCCAGCTCTGGACCCAGCCGATCTGGATCGTCCTGCACCTTCTGCCCTTCGGCTTCATCGCCGCTTACAGCGGCGGCTCGTTCGAGCGTTGGACCGGATTTGCCGGCCGGGCGGAACATGGTGTTCCGGGCTTCGATCTCGTGCTGTTCGGTGCTGCTGCGTCAGTCGTGCTGTCGCTGATCGCGCAAATCGGCGAGCAGGTCGATTTTCTCCGATTTCTGCCGCCGGAGCGGCCGGGCAACCGGCTGGGATGGTGGGTAGCCCTGCTCTCGGCCGGGCCGGGCTGGATGGTGCTCGGCGCGGTCAAGCTGCTCGCCGGCTCGTTTCTGGCCTTTCTCGTCCAGGAACACGGCGTTCCGCTCGACCGGGCGGCGCAGCCGACCGAGATGTACGCCATCGCGTTCCAGTACGTGACCTCGTCGCCGATGGCGGCCCTGATGCTGACCGGCGTGTTCGTGGTCATCTCGCAGCTGAAGATCAATGTCACCAACTCCTATGCCGGGTCGATCGCCTGGTCGAACTTCTTTTCGCGCCTGACTCATCGGCACCCCGGACGGGTGGTCTGGCTGGTGTTCAACGTCACCATCGCGCTCCTGTTGATCGAATCGGGAGTCTATGCGGCGCTGGAGCAGATTCTCGGCCTCTATTCCGCGGTCGCCGCCGCCTGGGTCGGAGCACTGGTCGCGGATCTCGCCATCAACAAGCCGTTGAAACTGAGCCCGCCTCACATCGAGTTCAAGCGTGCGCATCTCTATGACATCAACCCGGTCGGGGTCGGGGCGATGATCCTCGCCGTCCTTGCCGGGGCGCTCGCTTTCTCCGGCAGTTTCGGCGCCGTCGCCCGGGCCTTCACCCCGTTCGTCGCGTTCTTCACGGCGTTCGGCGCCGCCCCGATCATCGCCTATGCCACCGACGGCCGATACTATATCGCGCGCAAGCCGCGCCGAGCCTGGTCGAATTCGGCGACGATCAGATGCTGTATCTGCGAGAACCCGTTCGAACCCGAGGACACGGCTTATTGCCCGGCCTATGGGGGACCGATCTGCTCGCTCTGCTGTACGCTCGATTCCCGCTGCCGCGACAGCTGCAAGCCGTCGGGCCGGCTCGCCAACCAGCTCACCGGGGCGATCGCTGCGGCATTTCCCGATGCCGTCGCCGTCCGGCTCAATCCGCGCTACGCGCACTATGTCGGCTTGCTGGTGCTGCTCACCACCGTGATCGGCGCCACCCTGGCGGTCATCTACCTGCAGATCCAGCCTGGCCCGGGTGTCTCCAGCGACATCGTCAGAGCGGCTTTCTGGAAAATATTTTCCGTTCTCTTTCTCATCGCCGGCGTGGCCGCCGGGCTGTTCGTGCTGACCCAGGAGAGCCGCAACATCGCCCAAGAGGAAACCCGCCGGCAGACGGCACTCTTGATGCGCGAGATCCAGGCGCACAAGCGCACCGACGCTCAACTCCAGAAGGCCAAGGAAGCAGCCGAAGCCGCCAATCTCGCCAAGAGCCGCTATGTCGTCGGCATCAGCCACGAGCTGCGCACGCCGCTCAACGCCGTGCTCGGCTACGCCCAACTGCTCGAGCGCGACGACTCGATCCCGCCGCATCGCCGCGACGCGATCCGGGTGATCCGGCGCAGCGGCGACCACCTCGCCGGCCTCATCGAGGGTCTCCTCGATATCGCCAAGATCGAAGCCGGCCGGCTGCATCTGTGCCGCGATGAAGTCCGCCTCGGCGAGTTTCTCGATCAGATCGTCGACATGTTCCGTCTGCAGGCGAGCGCGAAGGAGATCGAATTCCGGTTCGAGCGGCCGCGGCACCTTCCTGCCGTCGTTCGCACCGACCAGAAGCGGCTCCGCCAGATCCTGATCAACCTCTTGTCCAACGCGCTCAAATTCACCGAGACGGGCTCCGTCGTCCTGCGCGTCCGCTATCGCAACCAGATCGCCGAAATCGACGTCGAAGATACCGGCATCGGCATCCGGCCGGAGGATGCCGAGCGGATCTTCGAACCGTTCGAGCGGGTCGAGCTGCCGGGCGGCGGCCGGACCGGCATGGGGCTCGGCCTGACGATCACCAAATTGCTGGCCGAGATCATGGGCGGCGACATCTCGCTGACCAGCACCCCCGGCAAGGGCAGCGTGTTCCGGGTCAAGCTCCTGCTCGGCGAAGTGACCCGGCCGGAATTGGGCCCCCCGGCACAAGCGAGAATCCATGGGTACGAAGGGCCGCGGCTGACCGTGCTGGTCGGCGACGACGACCCGGTCCACCGCGACCTCGTTCGCGAGATCCTCGGACCCTTGGGTTTCACCTTGCTGGACGCGTCGGACGGCCCTGCCTGCCTGCGCGTCGTCGAGCAGTGCAAGCCGGATCTCCTGCTCCTCGACATCTCGATGCCCGGCATGGACGGCTGGTCCGTCGCGCGCGCCGTCCGCAACGCCGGCGACGGCGCAACGAAGATCATCGTCATTTCTGCGAACGCCAATGCCGGCGAGATCGATCGGTCGTCGCAGGGGCTGTTCGATGTCTTCATGATCAAGCCGATCGATGTCCAGAACCTGCTCGATCGGGTTGCCCAGCTGTTCAAGATCACCTGGCGCTACCAGCCGCTGGAGGCGGTGCCGCCGACTCCCGCACGTCGATCCTTCTCGTCGGCCGAGATGCCGCAGGAGCATCTCGGCGACTTGCGTCAGCTCGGACGGATCGGCCATGTCCGGGGCATTCTGGCCAAGCTGGACGAAGTCGCCGCCGAAGATCCGGGGTGCGGGGCCTTCGTCGCCCATATGCGGGCGCTGGTGCGGGACTTCGACTTCGTCCGCTATATGGCGGCACTCGACCCGTTGGATAGCGCCGATGCCCGATGACCCGCCTCCTCCAAAGCCGCGTCCCGTCGTCCTCGTCGTCGACGACTCGCCGGAAACGCTGAGCTTCCTCACCGATGCGCTGGAGGACGCCAACTTCACCGTTCTGGTCGCTCTCCAGGCGCAGAACGCCCTGACGCTGGTGCACGAGATGGTCCCGGATATCATTCTGATGGACGCGATCATGCCCGGCATGGACGGTTTCGAGACCTGCCGCCGCTTGAAGAGCAATCCCCGGCTGGCCTATGTCCCGGTGATCTTCATGACCGGTCTCAGCGAGACCGAGGATGTCGTCAAAGGCTTCGAAGCCGGCGGCGTCGACTTCGTCACCAAGCCGATCGTCCCCGACGAACTCGTCGCCAGGATGATGGTCCATCTGAACAACGCCCGTCTCGGTCAGAGCGCCCGCAACGCCCTCGACGCTGCCGGCCGGTATTTTCTGGCGGTGACCCCGGAAGGGCGCGTGCTGTGGTGTACGCCGCAAGCGAGCAAACTGCTGGGCGCGGCGTTTCCCGCGTTCCCCGCCCAGGATTTCGTCCTGCCGATCGATGTCAAAGCCGCGCTGAAGACCCGACAGGAGCATTCACGGCCCCTCTCCTTGTCGTTCGACCTCCAGGGACTGCAGCTTTCCTATGTCGGGCAGATCGGGCCGGACGAGCACCTTCTTCGTCTCATCGAGATCGATTCGACGAGCGACGAGCGCCTGGTCAAGCAGCGATTTTCGCTCACCCCGCGCGAAGCCGACGTCTTGGTCTGGATCGCCCGCGGCAAGTCGAACCGTGACATCGGCGCCATTCTGGGCCTCAGCCCCCGCACCGTGAACAAGCACCTGGAGCAGATCTACGCGAAACTCGGCATCGAAAACCGCGCTTCGGCGGCGGCGCTCGTCGTCCGGGCGCTCAATAATCGCTGAGGGGGATCGACGAGGCAAGGCTTGCACGCGACGCACTTAAATTATAGCTTCCGGCAATAAGCTATAATTTGGTCGAGGTGATGGCGAGCAGCGGGTTCATGGAGCCGGATGATCGGGGCCGGCTCTGCTTTCGGCCGGCGGTGCCCGAATTCCCGTCGATGGACACCGTGTGGGAGCAGCACGATCGGGCCGTACGGGCGGTTGCCGATTTCGATCGCGCGCTCCAGGGCTTTCCGGTCCCCGGAGTCGTCGGCAAACTATTCGCCCGCCTGGATGCCGTACACTCCTCGGGCGCCGAAGGGTCGACGACCACCTTCTCGGACCTACTGGACTTCCAGAGCGCGCGGCACCGCGCGCGCGATCTCGAAGACGCGCAATCGGTCGCCGGGTGCGCCGAGGCGTTCGATGAGCTGGTCGCAGATGGCGCCTTCAGCCCGAGCGAGGCCGTCCTCGCCATCCATCGCCGCTTGTTCGAGCATGCACGCGATCCGCTCTGGGCAGCTGCGGCCGGCCGATGGAAGACTCTGGCCAACGGCAGCTTCGATACCGAGACCGGCGACATCTTCCACTATACCAGACCGACATCGCTTCCGGACGCGCTGGCGGCGTGGGAGAATTTCACCATGGCCACGGAACCGTCCCGGCCGGAATTCGTCCGGCAGGCGCTGTCCCATTGGATGTTCGAACATATCCATCCGGTTACCGACGGCAACGGCCGCGTCGGCCGATTACTGGTGCCGCTCGTGCTGCGCCGAAAGGGTGCCACGTCGCAGGCCTGCACGTTCCTGGGCGAAGCGGTCCATCATGACAAGGAGATCTATGTGGAGGCGCTGAAGCATGCGCGCCGGACGGGCGACATGGCCGGGTGGGTCCGGGTTTGTCTGTCGATGATCGCGCAGACGGCCACCAGCAATCTGGAGCGGCTGGAACGGCTCGGCCGGGTTCTCGAAACATGGCGACGCGCGGTCGAGAGGGTACGCTCGAACAGCGTGGTTCACCAGATGGTGCCTTGGATTCTGACGAAACCTCGATTCAGCACGGGGGATGCGGTAGCCGTGACGGGGCAGAGTTTTGCGTCGGTCAACAGTGCGGTCTCGCGGCTGGGGGATCTCAGAATCATTGTCCAGGTGGGGCTCGGCGGCAAGAACCGCCTCTTCGAGGCCAGCGCAGTGGTCGAACTCTTCGAGGTGCCGAACGCGCTACGGTGATGGCGATCACTCACGTAGCTCTTCCATGGCACCCTCTGATCGGCGCATCGATCCCCCCGACCGCCCCCGGGGCCAGGGCGCCGCCGGTAACGAGTTCAGCCACCCCGCCGTCATCTCTCCCAACCCTGCCGCTCCATCGCGCTCCCCGGGTTCCTGAGGCCGGTGAACCCGTATTGCTCATAGAGCCCGTGAGCATCGCGCGTTCCCAGCATCCATTTCCGGAGCCCCTGCAGCTCCGGATGCGCCAGCATCGCCTCGACCAGGAGCTTGCCCAGCCCCTGTCCGCGCTGCTCGGGCAGGATGAAGACGTCGGTGAGATAGGCATATGTGGCATAGTCCGTCACGACCCGGCCCCAACCGCCGAGCTCACCGGCCGCGGCATAGACGCCGAAGGCGCAGGAATGGCGAAACCCGCGCTCGACCACGGCCAAGCTCACGCCTTCGGCCCAATAGCTCGCCGTCGAGAGCCAATATTGCACGATGCCGAGATCGAGCCGCGCCGGATCGGTGCTGACGACCCAGCTGTCGCGATAGTGTTCGAAGATCGGGATCTCGGTCATCAAGGCCCCTTCAATCCGGCCAGCGCCGGTGCAGCCAGAACCATTGCCCCGGATCCTCGCGGATCCAGCGTTCCAGCTCCTGATTGATTCGGATGAGCGTGGTCCTGGTGTCGGCATGGCGGTCGCCGGTGCGGGCGAGTTCGATCGGCGGCGAGACGTTGAGTGTGAAATGGGCGCCGCCGGTGCGGGTCGCGCGCGCCATCAGGATGGTGCAGTCATAGCGCAGTGCCAGCTCGACGGCACCCGCGGCGGTCCGGGCATCGCGGCCGAAGAACGGCACGGCCATCCCGTCATTCATCTTCTGGTCGATGAGAATGCCGATCGTGGCCTTGGCCTTGAGCGCCTGGATCAGCAATCGGGCACCGGCGGCACCCTTGGGGATGACGCTGCCGCTGAACCGGCTGCGCAGCCGTTCCATCAAGGCCGCGACGATCGGATTGTTGGGCGCCCGGTAGACCAGGGCCAGGGGCACGCCGTATTGGCTGGCGGCGATTCCGGTCGCTTCCCAATTGCCGTAATGGCCGCTGAGGAAGATGATCGGCTTGCCGCGCGCCCGGGCGAAATCCACATGCTCGGTGCCGGTCACTTCGAGCCGGGTGCCCGGAACGAAGCATTTGATTCGGCCGATATGCGGGTATTCGGCGATGACCCGGCCGAGATTGTCCCACATCCGGACGACCACCCGTTCGCGCTCGCTGGCCGAGAGCGCCGGCAGCGCCAGTTCGAGATTGCAGCGCGCCCGCTTGCTGATGCCGAGACGGGGCCCGATGCTGCGCGCGAGCCAGCCGCCGACCGCCGACGCCGCATCGATCGGCAAGGCGGCGAAGAGAGTCATGAGCAGGATCGCGGCGGCTCCCTCGAGGCGTTCGATCGGGCGCAGCGGGCGCATGGCGGGCGAGGCGATGTCGGTCATGGTCCAGGCAGGAGCGGTGCGATCAGTTGCTCGACAATGCGGCGATCGGCGTCGCTCGTCCAGACCAGTGCCACTTCGAGCGTCTCGATCCGGTCGCCCGGGCCAGGCGGCAACCGCAACCGGTCCTTGGCCGTGGTGACGGCGACGGCGCCCGCCGCCTCGGCCGCGCCCAGCAAACCCGCGATTTCGGCGGCCTGATAGGGGTGATGATCGGGAAAGCTGCGGGTAGCGACGAGTTCGGCGCCGAGTTCGACGAGCGTGTCGAAGAATTTCTGCGGCCGTCCGATGCCGGCGAAGGCGAGCACGCGCCGACCCGGCCAGAGTGCTGCGTCGGTACGGGGTGCCAGCCGCGCCCGCGCGACCGGCAGTCGGGTCGACAGACGCTCGGCGAGGCCGAACCGATCCGGGCCGATCAGGACCGCGCCCTGGATCCGGGCGAGGCCGCGGACCAGCCCCTCGCGCAACGGCCCGGCCGGCAGCACCCGGCCATTGCCGAAGCCGTAGCCGCCATCGATCGCGATCAGGCGCAGATCCTGAACCAGCGAGCGATTCTGCAGCCCGTCATCCATGAGCAGGATCTCGCCGCCGCCGGCGACGGCGAGATCCGCTCCGGCCGCCCGGTCGCGGGCGACGATACAGGGGGCCGTCCGGGCCAGCAGCAGCGGCTCGTCGCCGGTCGCGCGGAAATCATGGGTGGCGGGATCGACCATGATCGGCCCGACCAATCTCCCGCCATAGCCGCGGGTCAGGATCCGGACGGCGAGCCCGCGCCGGGCGAGAGTCTCGGCCAGTGCAATCGTCAGCGGCGTCTTGCCGGCGCCGCCCACCACCAGATTGCCGATACAGAGCACGGGAATGCCGGCTCGGGCCGGGCGGGAGGCTGCCCGACGCAGCCGCCCGGCAGCGTCGTAGAGCCAGCTCGCCGGCAGCAATACAGTCGAGAGCCGGCCGCGTCTCCGCCAATATTCAGGCGCGCGCATGGCGGCGCGGCGGGGGCGGTTCGGCCAGCGTCGCGACCATCGGCTCCAGCCGGTCGAGCACGCGGCCGATCACGGCGCGGCTGGCCTCGGCGATCGCGAGCCCGGCGGCTCCCATGCGCGCAACTGCCGCTGGATCGGCCAGCAATTCGCCCAGCACCGGGGCCAAGGCGGCGGCATCAGCCAGGCGCCGGGCGGCGCCGGCCTGCTCGAGAGACGCGGCCGAGGCGGCGCAGTTCGCGGTGTCCGGACCGAACAGCACGGCGCAGCCGAGCTGGGCCGCTTCCAGCGGGTTGTGGCCGCCGATCGTGCCCGGGGATCCGAGCGAGCCCGCGACCAGGACGATCGGCGCCAGCCGATAGAACAACCCCAGCTCGCCCATCGTATCGATCAGATAGATTTCGGTTCGGGCATCCAACGGCCGGCCGGCCGACCGGCGCGTCACTGCCCGTCCGCCGGCGCCGAGGGCGGCTGCGACGAGCGCCGCGCGAGCCGGGTGGCGCGGCGCCAGCAAGGTCAGCAGCCGGGGGAAGTGCCGGAGCAGAAGGCCATGGGCGGCTGCGACCACGGCTTCCTCGCCCTCGTGGGTCGAGGCGGCGAGCCAGACTGGACGGTCGGCGATCAGCGCCTGCAGTTCCGCGAGTTCGGTCGGCGAGGTTGCAGGCGTACTCGCCGCTGCCTTCAGATCGCCGAGCGTGTCGGCCGATGCCGCCCCCAGCCGGGCGAGGCGCTCGGCCTGAACCGCATCCTGGGCCAGGACCAGATCGAAACAGCCGAGCAGCGCCTTGATCAGGCCCGGTGCGCGTTGCCAGCCGCGAAACGAACGGGCCGAGAGTCGGGCATTCAGCAGCGCCATGGGAATGCCGCGTCGATGCGTTTCGAGCAGCAGATTGGGCCAGAATTCGGATTCGACCCAGAGGACGAGATCCGGGCGCCAATGGTCGAGGAACCGGGCGACGCCGATCGGGTGATCGAGCGGGAGATATTGATGCCGGGTGCGGCCGGCGGGCAGCCAGTCGGCCAGCAGCCGGGCCGAGGTCACCGTGCCGGTCGTGACCAGAATCTCGACGGCGGGCAGGCGCCCCAGCAAATGCTCGATGATCGGCAGCAGCGACAGGGATTCGCCGACGCTGGCGGCATGGAGCCAGATCAATTTGCCGCCCGGCCGATCGAGCGCCGTCAGGCCCCAGCGCTCGCCGATCCGGGCCGGATCTTCCTTGCCGCGCCGCGCACGGCGCGCCAGCACCATCGGGGCCGCGGGACCGATCGCCCAGGTCGCGAGGCGATAGAACGTCGCCGCGATCACGGCGCGGCACCGCCCTCGACTGGTGCCGCGAGCGGGGCCGGCTCGACTGGAGCACGGCCGCAATAGCGGTCGGCCTCGGCCGTGATCGCGTTGAGCCGCTGTTCGAGCAGACGCCGCGCCGCCTCCTGGGCCGCGGCGTCGGCGTCGGGGGCGACGAGGATCGGTTCGCCCCAGATGAAGATGCCGCGCGAGCAGGGGAGCGCCACATGGAACCGGTCCCAGCTGCGGAGCACGCGGCCGTTGCTCGTAGCGTAGCTCAGCGGCAGGATCGGGGCTCCGGTCAGGCGGGCCGCGGCGATGATGCCGGCGCTGGCCCGCATCGCCGGGCCGCGCGGCCCGTCCGGCGTGAATCCGACATTCTGCCCGGCGCGAACCGCCCGCAAAATCGCCCGGAGCGCGCCGCTTCCGCCTCGCGAGCGCGAACCGGTGATGGTGCCGAGGTCGAACGACTTGATCGCATCGGCGATGATCCGGCCGTCCTGATGGCCCGAGATCAGCATGTTCATACTGGCGCCGCGCCGCCACGCCATTGGGGCCATCATCAACCTTCCATGCCAGAAGGCGAGAATGAACGGCTTGCCCTCGTCCCAATAGGGCGCCGGCAGCTCGCCCCGGACGGTCCGCCAGCTGCTCGTCCAATAGACGAGCCGGATCCACAGCGCGATCAGGCGGCAGAGAAAGCGCCGGGTCGCTTCGGCGCGCAGGAACCGTCTGGCGACACTCATCGCCGGGAGGGGATCCTCACGCCCGCGCTCGCAGTGCCGTCAGGGGCGCCAGGGCTTCGTCATCGACCGTGCCGGTTCCGGCCTCTTCGGAGAATTGCATCTCCCAGAGCCGGGCATAGCGCCCTTGCCGCGCCAGCAAGTCGCAATGACTTCCGGTTTCGGCGACCCGCCCCTGGTCGATGACATAGATCAGGTCGGCATCGACGATGGTCGACAGGCGATGGGCGATGACGATGCTGGTTCGGCCGGCGGTCAGGCGACGCAAGGCGTCCTGGATCTGGCGCTCCGACTCGGTATCGAGCGCTGAAGTCGCCTCGTCGAGCAGCAAGATCGGGGCACTCTTCAGCATGGCACGGGCAATCGCCAGACGCTGGCGCTGGCCGCCGGAGAGGCGAATGCCGTGCTCGCCGACCAGGGTGTCGTAACCCTGCGGCAGCCCCAGAATGAACTCGTGCGCCGCCGCCCCCTTGGCGGCGGCGGCGATCTCGGAGTCCGAGGCATCGGCCCGGCCATAGGCGATATTGGCCCGGACAGTGTCGTCGAACAGGCTGATTTCCTGGCTGACCAGGCCGATGGCGCCGCGCAGCGAGGCGAGGGTCGCATCGCGCACATCCGTGCCGTCGATCGAGACCGTGCCCGAGCCGACATCGTAGAAGCGCGGGATGAGGTTGAGGATGGTCGATTTGCCGGCCCCGGACGGTCCGACCAGCGCCACCTTGCGCCCGGCCGGAAACTCCAGATCGATGCCGTTCAGCGCCGGGGTGTGCTCGCCGTAAAGAAAGCGGACGGCTTCGAACCGGATGGTCCCGCCGCTCACGACCAGCGGTCTGGCGTCCGGGCGGTCCTTGATCGCCGGCTCGATATCCATGACCTGGAAGATCCGCTCGGCCGCCGCCAGCCCCTCCTGCTGGCTGACCTGCAGCCCGGCCAGCGATTTGAACGGCGCGTAAGCCAGCAGCAAGGCGGCGACGAAGGAGAAGAAATCGCCGGTCGTGCGGGCGCCGTTCATGACTTGGAAGCCGCCATAGAGAATGATCGCGGCGATCGCCATGCCGCCCAGCGACTCCATGACCGGCGAGGCGGCCGAGCGTAACCGCGACACGCGCTCGACCAGCCCATAGATCCGCTGGGTGATGGCGACGGCCCGCGCCGTCTCGTGGGCTTCCATGCCATAGGCCTTGACGTGGCGCGCACCCTGGAAGACTTGGCTCAGGAGCGTGTTGAACTGCCCCATCTCCTCCTGAAAATTCTTCGACATCTTGCGCATGCGCTGGCTCACCCGCCGGATCGGCAGGATGGCGCTCGGGAAGAAAACGAAGGAAATCAAGGCCAGAACCCAATCGGTATAGAACATGTAGCCGACCAGCCCGATCACGGTCAGCGCGTCCCGGCCGAGCCCGATCAGAGTCTGCGTCGCGGCGTTGCGCAGCATGTTGGCGTCGCTGGTGAAGCGCGAGATCAGCTGCCCGGTCGGAGTGTGGTGGAAATACGCCAGATCGGCATGGATCAGCCGCTCGAACAGCTGGACTTGGATATTGGCGACGATGCGCTGGCCGATCGTCGTCATCAGCACCGTCTGGAAGTAATCGGCGAACCCCTTGATCACCGCCAACGCGAACGCGGCGCCGGAAAACAGATAGAGCAGGCCGTAGCCGCCCTTGGCGACGAAGACGTCGTCGAGCAATTTCTTCATCAGGAAGGCATTGGCCGGCTGGATCGCCGCGACCACGAGCATGCAGAGAACGGCCAAAGCCATTCGGCCGAAATGCGGGCGCAGGAAGTCGCGGATCAATCGCGCTCTGAGGGCACGGTTGCCGATGCCGAGCGGTGAGGCGAGAGGAGGCGGCGAGGATTCGCTCAAACTGGGGGCTTTCCTTGCGAGCGGCGGCAGGCGGCGGCATGCTCCGGCGCCCGGTACTGCCGTCTCGGATTGGGGCTTGTACCCTCCGAGCACGGCGGCTGGCAATCGGCATGCGATCAGCGGACCTGATGGGGTGGGCAACGCGCAAAATCAGGCGAGTCATTGCTCAGCCGCATTTCGCTGTGCCGATCGGACTGCGGAGCCGGCCTCCGCCCCCGCCTCACTCCTCTTCACCGCACCGGATGCAGGTTCGACAGAAACTGCTGCGCCGAAGCCTTCCAGGTGAATTTCTGGGCATAGGCGCGGCAGGCCGCCGGATCGATGCTCAGGGCACCCAGTGCTGCCCGGCGCAGATCCCAATCGAGTACGCCCACGCCCGAACTCTCGACCAGATCGACCGGCCCCGCGACCGGAAAGGCTGCGACCGGCAGGCCGGATGCGAGCGCTTCGAGCATGACCAGGCCGAAGGTGTCGGTCTGGCTCGGGAACACGAACACGTCGCTCATGCCGTAGAGCCAGGCTAGATCCTCGCCTTCGTGGCGGCCGAGGAAATGGGCCTCGGGATAGCGCTGCTGGAGTTCGTGGCGGGCCGGCCCGTCGCCGACGACCAGCTTGGTGCCGGGCAGATCGAGATCGAGGAAGGCCGGCAGGTTCTTTTCGACCGCGACCCGGCCGACATAGAGGAAGATCGGGCGCGGATAGGCGCCGGCCGGCTTCGCCATCGGCCGGAACGAAAGCATGTCGACGCCGCGCGTCCAGCGCTTCAGCCGGCCGAAGCCGTGGTCTTCGAGTTCGCGCCGGACCGACTCGGTCGCGACCATGGTCGCCGACGCGGCGGCGTGGAAGCGGCGCAGCAGCCCATAGGTCCAGCGCACGGGGACGCCGAAGCGGGCCTTGATGTAATCCGGGAATTTGGTGTGGAACGAGGTGGTGAAGGGCAACTTGCGGCGGCGGCAGAAGCGCCGGGCAGCATAGCCGAGCGGTCCTTCGGTCGCGACATGGATGGCGTCCGGCCGATACTCGGTCAAGATCCGGTCGACCTCGAATCCCGGCACCACGGCCAGGCGGATCTCGGCATAAGTCGGGCAGGGGATGGTGGTGAACTGCTCGGGCGTAATCATCACGACTTCGTGCCCGAGTGTGCCCAATTCACGCCTGAGCGCGCTCAAGGTCCGCACGACGCCATTGGTCTGCGGCAACCACGCATCCGAGATGATGACGATCTTCATGCCGGTCGAGCCACCCTTCGCGATCCAGGCCGGCGGCGAGTGGCCGACCGGCCGGATGTGACCATCAAACCATGACAGCAAAGCGATCGATGCTACAAGGGCCGCGCCCGCCGGCTCCGGCGGTGGACTATTCCGCGGGAAGCGCTTCGGGCTCGGTCTCCGGCAACAAACGGCGGGTCAGCGGATCGAAGCCGCGCTGTTCCATCCAACGGATTATTTCCAGCGTTCCGTCCATATGTTCGACCAGCGCCGAACAGCTTTCGACCCAATCGCCGTCATTACAATAGAGCACGCCTTCGATCATCCGCATCTCCGGCTTGTGGATATGGCCGCAGACGATGCCGTCGACACCGCGCTTGCGGGCTTCCTCGGCGATGGCATGCTCGTAATTGCCGACGAATTCGACGGCGTTCTTGACCTTGGCCTTCAGATAGGCCGAGAGCGACCAGTAGCCGTAGCCGAGCCGCCGCCGAATCCGGTTGAAGATCAGATTGGCGAACAGCATCGCGGTATAGGCCCAGTCGCCGAGCAGCGCCAGCCATCTGGCATATTTCACCACGCCGTCGAAGGCGTCGCCGTGAACGACGAGCAGCCGCCTGCCGTCGGCGGTCACGTGAATCGCTTCGTCCTGCAGCGCGATTCCGCCGAACTGCAACGCCGAGGCCGAAAAATCCCGCAGCGCCTCGTCGTGATTGCCGGGGATGTAGATGATCTGCGTGCCCTTGCGTGCCTTGCGCAGCAGCTTCTGGATGACGTCGTTATGCGCCTGGGTCCAGTACCAGGATTTCTTCATCCGCCAGCCGTCGAAAATATCGCCGACCAGATAGTAGGTCTCGGCCTCATTGTGCTTGAGGAAATCGAGCAGGAATTCCGCTTGGCAGCCGCGCGTGCCGAGATGCACGTCGGAGATCCAGATGGTTCGGTAGTTTCGGTCCGGCGCAAGATAGGTCATTGGCGGTTTCCCATGCGGCTCCGTCGGCCTAAGGTTGCTGCAGGAAAATACGGATTCAATATCTTGTGTCAACACATATTGACGGCCTACTAAATGTAATTTTTCGGTGATAAACACATCACGCAGATGTCACAAGCAATTTTGTATACTCCAAGGCTCGGCAAAAACAAGCCGACAGGCGCCCGAGGCGCCGGCCGATCGTGTCCTCGGCGATGCCGGCCGGAATCCGGCGCTAGCTGCCCGCCACCGTCAGCCCCTCGACCCGGACGGTCGGGGCGTTGATCGAGGCCCGGAACACCAGATCGTCGGCCGGGGTCAGCTCGAGGAACATGTCCCTGAGATTGCCGGCGATGGTGATTTCGTTGACCGGATAGGCCAATTCTCCGTTCTCGATCCAGAAGCCGGTAGCACCGCGGCTATAGTCGCCGGTGACGCCGTTCACGCCCATACCGATCAGCTCGGTGACATAGAGGCCGGACTTGATATCGGCGATCAGGGCCGCGGGCGAGAGCGGGCCCGGCTCCAGATAGAGATTGGTCGGCGCCGGCGAGGGCGGGCTGGAGGTGCCGCGGACCGCATGGCCGGTCGAGGCGAGGCCCAGCTGGCGGGCAGAGCGCAGATCCATGATCCAGGTGGTGAGCACGCCGCCGGCGACGAGGTCCCGCCGGGCATTGGGCAGGCCCTCGGCATCGAACGGTTTCGAGCGGAAGCCGCGCCGCCGATGCGGATCGTCGGTTACGGTGACCCCGGCCGGAAAGATGCGCCGGCCGAGCTTGTCCTTGAGGAAACTGGTCTTGCGCGCGACCGCGGCGCCGGAAACCGCACCGCTCAAATGGCCGAGCAGGCTCGAGGCGACGCGCGGGTCGTAGACGACCGGGACCCGGCAAGTCGCCGGCTTGCGGGCGCCCAGACGCTTGACCGTCCGTTCGCCGGCGCGGCTTCCGACCAGAGCGGCATCTTCGAGATCGGCGCCATAGACGGCGCTGGAATAATCGTAGTCGCGCTCCATACCGTCGCCGGTGCCGGCCAGCACACTGACGCTGACGCTGTGGCTGGAGCCGCTATAGGTGCCGCGAAAGCCGTTCGAGGCTGCGAGTGCCACCCGGTTGCGGCCCCAGCTCGCCTCCGCCCCTTCGGAATTGGTGATGCCGGGCACGGCGCGGGCCGCCTCTTCGGCGGTTTTGGCCAAGTCGATCAGCCGCTCGGTCCCCGGCTCGTCCGGATCGAACTGGTCGAGCCCCGGCCAGGACGCTGCGATCTGGTCCGGCTCGGCCAAACCGCAGAATTCGTCCTCGGGTACCACTCCGGCCATGGCGATGGCGCGCTCGACCAGTGCGTCCAGCGCCGAAGGCGACCGGTCGTTGGACGAGACGATGGCCTGGCGCCGGCCGATCAGGACACGCAGGCCGAGATCGTAGCTTTCGCTCCGCTCGAGCTTCTCGATCTTGCCCAGGCGCTGGGCGTGGCTGATCGAAATACCTTCGAACATCACCGCATCGGCCCGGTCGGCCCCGGCTTTGCAGGCCTGAGCGAGGAGTTGGTCGAGAAGGTCGAGGGTAGTGTCGGTCGAATTCATGGGGTCTCCTGGTCCGAGCGTGAGGCGCATCATAGGCGCTGGGAGGGGTGTGTTGCCAGCGGCTGATGTGGGGACGGGAACAGAATGGGCGGCGGGCCGGCACGCAAAGCGCTTTGCGCTTTGCCGCTTCCTCGTGTAGCACGGGCGGGTAACCGATCAGAGGGGCACCCTTGGACCAGACTGCCTCCGCATTTTCGAGCGATATCGAGCTCGCCCGCCGGGCTCATCTCGAACCCATCGAGACGATCGCCGCCAAGCTCGGCATTCCCGCCGACGCGCTCTATCGGTACGGGCAGCACAAGGCTAAGATCTCGGCCGCCTTCGTCGCCGAGGCCCGGCGGCGGCCGCGCGGCAAGCTGATCCTGGTCAGCGCCATCAGTCCGACGCCGGCGGGCGAGGGCAAGACGACGACGACCATTGGTCTGGGCGACGCGCTCGCTGCCCTCGGCCACAAAACCGCGATCTGCCTGCGCGAGCCCAGCCTCGGACCCTGCTTCGGGGCCAAGGGTGGTGCTACTGGCGGGGGCAGGTCGCAGATCCTGCCGATGGACGAGATCAATCTCCATTTCACCGGCGATTTCCACGCGATCGGAGCCGCCGCCAATCTCCTGGCGGCGGCGATCGACAATCACCTCTATTGGGGCAATGCACTCGATCTCGATCCGCGCCGGGTCAGCTGGCGGCGCGCCATGGATCTCAATGATCGGGCGCTGCGCCATGTCGTCGTCGGTCTCGGCAACGGCGCCGTGCGCGAGGATGGCTTCGACATCACGGTGGCCAGCGAGATCATGGCGATCTTCTGCCTGGCCACCTCGCTCGATGATCTGAAGGCGCGGCTCGCCCGCATCGTCATCGGCGAGACCCGGCAGCGCCGGACGGTCAGGGCCGGCGAATTGAACGTGACCGGGGCGCTGGCGGCACTCTTGAAGGATGCGCTGCAGCCCAATCTGGTACAGACGATCGGCCACACTCCGGCCTTCGTCCATGGCGGCCCCTTCGCCAATATCGCCCATGGTTGCAACAGCGTACTGGCGACCGAGACGGCGCTGGGCCTGGCCGATTATGTCGTGACCGAGGCCGGGTTCGGTGCCGATCTCGGGGCCGAGAAATTTCTCGACATCAAATGCCGCGCCACCGGGCTGGCGCCGGCCGCCGCCGTCGTGGTCGCGACCATCCGCGCCCTCAAGATGCATGGCGGCGTCGCCCGGGGCGATCTCGGCGCCGAGAACGCCGAGGCCGTCCGCCGCGGCGGCGCCAATCTCGAACGCCATGTCCGCAATCTGCGGAAATTCGGGCTCCCGGTCGTAGTGGCCCTCAACGGCTTCACCGGCGATACGGCGGCCGAGGCCGACGCCGTAGCCGAGATCGGTGCTGCTCTGGGCGTGGGCGTCCATCGCTCGAGCCATTGGGCCGAGGGCGCCGCAGGTGCCCTCGAGCTGGCGCGCGGCGTGGCGGCGCTGGCGGAGTCCGGCGCCGCCCGGTTCCGACTGCTCTATCCCGACGAGATGAGCCTGATCGAGAAGATCCGGACGATCTGCCGCGAAATCTATGGCGCCGGCGAGATCGCGCCGACACCGGCGGCGCTCAAACAACTGGCGGCACTCGAGGCTGCCGGCTATGGCGATCTGCCGGTGTGCATGGCCAAGACGCAATACAGCTTCTCGACCGATCCTGCGCTGCTCGGGGCTCCGGAGGGCCACATCGTGCCGGTGCGCGAAATCCGGCTCTCGGCCGGCGCCGGCTTCGTCGTCGTCCTGTGCGGCGAGATCCAGACCATGCCCGGCCTGCCCCGCCGCTCGGCGGCCGAACAGATCGATGTCGATGCCGAGGGGAACATCGTCGGCTTGAGCTGAACCCCGCCGCTCACTCGTCGTCGAGGCGATCGGCTTTCCACAGGCCGGGGAACAGCACCGGCCACAGCGCCACCACCGCCAGCGTCCCGATCCCGCCGATCAGAACCGCCGGCACCGTCCCGAACAAGGCGGCGGTGACACCGGATTCGAACTCGCCCAGCTGATTGGACGTGCCGATGAAAATCCCGTTCACCGCCGAGACCCGGCCGCGCATGTCGTCGGGCGTGCGCAGCTGGACCAGGGTCAGCCGGACATAGACGCTGATCATGTCGCCCGCCCCCAGGACTGCGAGCGCCGCCAGCGACAGGACGAAGCTCTGCGACACGGCGAACACGCAGGTGGCGACGCCGAAGAGAGCCACCGCGGCGAACATCGCCGGCCCGCTGTGCCGGCTGAGCGGCCAGCGCGCGAGCGCGGCGGAGACGAGAAGCGCGCCCGCAGCCGGCGCGCTGCGCAGCATGCCGAGCCCGATCGGTCCGGCCGCGAGAATGTCGCGGGCATAGATCGGCAGCAGCGCCGTCGCGCCGCCGAGCAGGACGGCGAAGAGATCGAGCGAGATCGCGCCGAAGATCTCCTGGCGTCGCCAGATGAAGGCGAGGCCGGCCAGGACCGAGCGCCAACTCGTCTTCTCGCGCAGCAGAATTTGCTCCGCCGGCGGCAGGCCCAGCGCGCAGACCAGCGCCGCGAGCCAGCCGCCGGCGCAGACCCCGAAGGCGACGTTCGGCCCGAAGCCGTAGAGGATTCCGCCCAGGGCCGGGCCCAGAATCGTCGTCATCTGGCGCACGGAGGTATTCCAGGCGACCGCCCGCGGATAATCCGACCGCGGCACGATCCCGGCCAGCAGCGCGGAGGACGCCGGCCACTCGAACGCCTGGGCCACGCCCAGCAAGGCGGCGGCGAGAAAAATCCCGCCGATGCCGATCTGGCCGGTGACGCTGCCGAGGCAGAGCAGGGCAGCGGCCGCGGCGTCGAGTGCCAGGCAAGCCCGCAAGATCGCCCGCCGCGGATAGCGATCGACCGCGTGACCCGCCGGCAGCGCCAGCAACAGCGCCGGCAGGAACTGCACGAGCCCGACCAGCCCCAGATCGAGCGCCTGGCCGGACAGCTCATAGACTCGCCATCCCAGCGCCACATTCAGGATCTGGACCGCCGAGGACCGGCAGCCGGTCATCAGCCAATAGAAGGTGAAGGGCCGGTGATGGCGCAGCGAGAGCGGGATTACGTCTTGCATGGCCGCGCTATCGGCGAGGAGTCGAGGCGAGCGCATGCCGCGCCCTCGGGATCCAGCAGCCGGGCCGGCGCCCGCGAGGCGATTTCGATCGTCATGACGCTCAGTAGGACGGAGTGCGCCCGACCGATCAAGGCGCAAAATTCGATGCCGAGTCTGCGGCGGCGGCGGATCGGGACCGCTCTCCCATGGATACCGCGCCCGGCAATCCGCCGGCGTCGGCTATTTCCGAATTGAGCGCCGATCTGGCGGAATACCCTCACGCCCTCGCGCGGCGGGCGGACGCGCGGACCTAGGCCGCCGGCGCCTCGTCCACCGGCTGCCAGAGTTCGACCTTCACCCCGGCCGGATCGAGGATCCAGGCGAAGCGGCCGAAGCTCTCATCGTCCTGGCGCCCGATCGGCTCCACACCCTCGGCCTTCGCCTGTTCGAGCACGCCGTCGATGTCCTCCACGATCAGATTGATCATGAAGGGGTGGGGCGAGGGATCGAAATGGCTGGTATCGGCCTTGAACGGCGTCCAGACCGTGCAGCCCTGCGTCGGATGAGGAAATGAGGCCCCGCCCCATTCGCTCACCGGAAACCCCAGGACCCGCTTGTACCAGTCGCCGAGCGCCCCGGGGTCCGCCGCCTTGAAGAAGATGCCGCCGATCCCGAGCACCTTGGCCATGGTCGTCTCCTAAGCCGACAGTCACCAGAAAGACGGCCCGAGCCGTCCATTTCCGTGCAACGATGGCACGAAGTCCGGCCATGGCGCAACCCCTCGGGAGGCTTTTTGGTCAACGGCGCCCGTTCGGCTCATGCCCGACCCGTCCTGATCGGCGGCGGCGCCGTCGAGTTTTATATCGGCGGCGCGGTGGCGTCGGGCGACTTCGACGTTGTGACCGGAGCTCGGGCCGAGTTGGAACAGGCCTTGTTCGGCCGGGGTTTCGTGCGACCGGCCGTCCCGGGTTCGCTTTGCCGCGGCCTGGTCCATCCGGGCTCGGGAATGAGCGTCGCGGTCGTGTCGGGGCGACTGTTCGACGGTCACTCGGATGTGGGAAGGATCCGCATCATCGAATTGGCCAGCGGCGAATCGCTGAATGTGCCGCCCGTCGAAGATATGATCGCCGATCGGATGGGACAGTTCAACGCCCGGGCCGGGGACGACGCGGACATGCTTGCTCAAGCACTCGTTCTCTACCGTGTTTCCCGAGAAAACCTTGAAATTCGGCTGGATGAGGCTTATCTCCATACTCGCATCAGGGCGGAAACCCTCGGGGACTATGGATCGGATTCTCTGCGAGAGACGGCGAATGGATAGGATCACTCTTGCGGAGCAGTCTGCGGCCATAGAGCGACACAAGGCAAAGCGCGGCCTCACGGGCACTGACTATGTGCCCGTGAACAGCGGGACCAGTCGTACCGACAGCAAACGTGCGCTGTTGAGGGCGATCGGCGATGCCGCTGCGTCTCGACGGCGAGAGCCGGTTTTCCCGCAGATTTCTCCCGGAACTGGAGACCGCGTCGGAAGCGAGGCACTCGAAGCGGATTGAACCCCCGACTCGGTATCGGGCAGGAAACCCATTACCGGCCCTCGCAGTATTCTTGTCTCGGCAGATTGAGAGCAGTGATGGCGACGGTCGTCAAATCCCACCGTGATCGTCGATGGCGTAGACGGCGATGATCCGGTAGGGCCCTGGCTCGGAATCGTTGAAAACTCTTCGGTCGACCGCAGAATAAGCCCTGTCGAATTCGTCAAAAAGACAGAACTGGTTTACCGTCAACTCCTGTGTCAGCATGTTGCACGAGAGCGGGGAGCACTCCGGGGCGTTTCCCAGTGAGTAGGTCACGACGTCGAAGCCGCTGAAGCGCTTTGTTCCCGGGGTCTTTACCGCTGTGAAAAAATCATTGCCAGGCTCGATCGGTTTCCAATCGCCGATATCTGCATCATATTCGTTCTCGAACATCTCGTAATAAAATAACGAAAGAGACGACAGATCGAGCCCGTGCTCCTTACCAATTTCCAAGATTGTCGTTGGGTCATCAAACAACCACCAGCAATTATGGCGCCACAAAGGAATGTAATCCGGAATTATGTAGGTGTCACCCCAAGGCACCCCGCCTTGGATTCACGCCGATAAAATGTGGAATCCAGCAATGACAGAAACAGTAGTGCCGGACGGCACCCTTAAATTTCGCAGCGGCCTAGACCCCAACGACCAGACTCTCTACGCCTTCCCATCAAGCCTTGACCCCGGCATCGTGCGCGCAGTCCAGATTTTGCGGGCCGGGGGAATCGACACGTTCGAATCGTGCGAGGGCGGTCCCGGCCATTGTTACCCAGAACCAACGATAAGATTCTCCGGCACCATTGCGGCCGGTTGGCACGCCGTAGGGATTTGTTTTGATAATGGCCTTCCAATTTTGGCCCTACGGCGCATCTGGACTATCGAGGACGGCCACGTTCCGGCCGGCCCTTATTGGGAGGTCACATTTCGAACGAAGCTTGATTAACCCAGACGGACGCACTCATCACAGCGCGGACGGCCGCCTTTGCCGTCTACCTTATGCTGCGGCTTGATTCGCTTCCCATCGGGGCAATTGTCATGGTCATGATAGACGTTCCGGTGTTCCGGAGGATATTCGGGCGAAGTCGTGTGATAGGCACCTACTTTTGACATTTCAGCCTCCGTAAATTGTGCAACGCATCTTGCGTCGGCAATTTTTCCTTGTCGATAAAGGTTGAGAAGAATGCAGACCTTCCACAATCTCTATCGACAGGGCTGGCGAGGCATGTCACGCTTTCTCGCATTCGCCCCATAGCGAGATACCAATGCGCCGTTTCATCCTCGCCGCTTTCTCCGCGCTCGCCCTGTCCGGCCCGGTCGCGGCTATGGCCGATGCGGAGAGCTTCCCGAGGGAGCAAGCCGCGCAAGCTCACTTCCCGCCGGATACGGCCGTAACCAGAGGCCAGGGTAAGCAAGAACGGGCAGAGATATGGGAGAAATCGAAGAGCCGGAGAGGTGGTTAGTAATAAAGTTCTGACGTTGTCGCGTTAAAGACAAAAAATAAAATGGAGATTTTGAAATGGGCATAAGAATCAATTACGATATTCGCGGGGCTACCCCAGAACAACGAAACAAAATCCAGAGTATATTTGAGAGATTTAGGTGGGTTGGTTTGGGAGGATCAACATACGGTTACCCAGCAAGGATTGATGGTTCACCAGAAGATTGGCTAAATCACATTGTCCCTGCTTTAATGTGTTTCCGATCCTATATATTAAAACAAAACATGATTTTGTCACATTTTAATATAGACCCTCATTTTAATCAACCACCTTACCATCACGCATTCGTTCCGCCATGTCATGGCGGTAACATAGATATTGCTAGAAATGACGAAGCGGCGCCCTTTTTCGGTAGAGCGCAATTGATTGACTGGCTAGATTCTGTAACGAACGCTATCCCCTATACGTAAAATTTATGTTAACAGATTTTTCAGCTATGGGCTTTCGGATCGGGCGACGCGGAACGGGCAGTAGTTTTTCTTATACCGACCCATAGGGGGTAATTTGCCAGCGGCAAAATAATTATGGTTATTATATGAAAGGCAATTCCGGTTGATCTCCATCGCTTTTAGAAGCTCTCTGTATCATCCTCTCAATAGCCGGGCTTACATTTATTGGTATAAGTCTGATATCTGGATGGTCGTTTTTATATATACGAAATATTTCATCTGCAAATCCCTGTCCAATATCATCTACGCCTGAAAAATCAAGCATAACCTCAGAAAATCTTTCAAATCGTGTAAGTATTCGCTTGGCTTGTGATCTAGACACCAGACTTTCTCCTGGATATAATCCCAGCTTTATTGGAACATGTGTTCTTCTAAATCTTTGGTTATCATCATGATATTTGTCAAAAATTTCAGCTTTTGTCCAATCAGCCGATAGGCCTATTGTCATATTCACGTTAGTGCCAATCCTTGGCTTTAGGATATCGTGAGTTTCTATTAACCAGTCATGGTCTCCCTTTCTGCTTCGCGAAAAGAATAAATTTCCTGAGCTTATCGTAAATTCGTCAAACATACGAGAGGTAAAGAACACCCCCTCTCCTGTATGCCTTTTAGGATCAGAAGTGAGCTTTCCCTTCGATAGCTCCAGAATGGAATCTCTAGGGTCCGAGAGATTGAAATGCCTCTGTATCTTCTCAAATATTCCTATGCCTTCATCAATTACACTAATTTTAATTGATAAAGGCGTCTCTTCATAGTAAATCCAAGCGTAGTAGCTAGCAGAATGATCAATAGCGTTATTAAGCATCTCAGTAAAGCCGTAATCACATATATCCAGTATATTACTGCTGACGTGAGACATAAGTGGAAGTAACTTGAATCGCCATATGGCATCTTCCGAGAGGCCGACAGTTAAACGAATCTTGTCCACAAACTTCTTAATAATCCTAATTTTATAAGTTCGGGCTGACGTATTTCCTTGGATTTCAATTAATTTATCTCTAGCTAGTCTATTTATATATCCGACAATTGTTGGGCGAGACAAATTGAACTTCTTGCATGCGGTGGCTGCCAGGTCGCGGGGATGAGACGCGACCTGTTCGAGAAGGAACGCTCGAATTTCGGGGTTCTCGCGAGAGGGGATTGGCATGAAATTCCTTATAAATCAATATGTTAAAGAGATCTTCTTAAGTCAGCGCGGCAAACTTATAAAGCCTCCTAATGAGAAACGCCATGACCTATTGGTCCTCAAGCCGTATGATCTTGCATCCTATCGCTTCCATGCACTGCACCAGGAAAATCGCGGTGAACTGGCCGCGGCTGATCTTGTTCGCGATGTTCTCCGGCGATTCCTTGACGCCCATGGCCGCGAGCGCGTCGGACAGCGCCTGGTAGCTCACGTCACGTCGCTTCAGCTCGCCTTTGAGCAGCCCTTTGACCTGGTGCTTCCAATCCGCCTCGGTTTTCATCCCGCCTCGCCGATAAAAATAGAAATATCACCGTAAACGTTATTTTTCTCATTGACAACAGACATGAACAAGATCATCGTTGCCGTTATGAACTTAACGGTTCCGGTGATGCCAAATGGCCCAACACTTCCTCCTTTCCGCCGCTGCCCGCACCCTGTCGCTGTCTCAGGTGCTGCGGATGTCCGACGCGGAAGCGCATGCGACCTTCGTTGCGATCCGCTGGGCCGATAATGAGGGGAAGCCCTATTGCCCCAAGTGCGGCTGCGCAGCGGTCTATGCCCGCACCGACCGGCAGATTTGGCGCTGCAAAGGCTGCCGCGGCGATTTCAGCGTCACGAGCGGGACCATCTTCGCGAATCGGAAATTGCCGCATCGTGATTACCTCGCCGCCATCGCCCTTTTCGTCAACGGCGCCAAGGGCGTGTCGGCGTTGCAGCTCGGTCGCGATCTCGACGTGCAATATAAGACGGCGTTCGTTCTGGCCCACAAACTGCGGGAAGCCATGGGTTCCTCCCTCGATAACGGCGACCAGTTGGCCGGGGTCGTGGAAGTCGATGGCGCCTATTTCGGCGGACACGTCAAGCCGGAGAACAAGAAAGAGGACCGCAAGGACCGCCGCACGACCGAAGAGCAGACCGGCAAGAAGCGCGTTGTCGTCGTCATCCGCGAGCGGGAAGGCCGCGCGCTGCCGTTCATCTTCGGGAAGGAAAGCGACGCCATCCCGACTATCAAGGCGATCGTCACCCCCGATACGGTCGTGCATGCCGACGAGAGCCGTATGTGGGACAAGCTTCACGGCTCCTTTGACACCATGCGGGTCAATCACAGCGTCGAATACAAGGGCGCAGACGGCGCTTGCACGAACCAAGCGGAGAGTTTTTTCAGCCGCATGCGCCGGGCCGAAATCGGCACGCATCACCGGATCAGCGGCCGGCACCTTGACTGCTACGCCAACGAAATGGCTTGGCGTGAGAACAACCGCCGCACCTCGACCGGCGCACAGTGGAATGCAACGACCGCCGCCGCTCTGGCGCACCCTGTCAGCACCCGTTGGGCCGGCTATTGGAACCGCGCACGGAAGGTGGCGGCATAATGGAAAACGACAACGTCGTTTCGGGGATGATCCGCAAGCGGGCCGAACTGGCGGGCGAGATCGATTCACTTGAAGGGCTGATGCGGGAAAAGCTCATAGCCCTTGATCACCTTGACGCCGCGATTCGCATCTTCCGGCCGGACATAGATCTTGAAGAGATCAAGCCGAAGCCGATACCGCCGCGCGGGCAAGCCGGGCCGGGCGAAATGATCCGAAATCTGCTCACCATCCTGCGCAAGGCAACCGAGCCGATGTCATCCCACGAGATTACGCTGGCGCTGATGATCCTGCGATCCATGAACACGGCCGACAAAGGACTCGTCCGCACGGTGTCCAAGCGGGTCATTGCCGCGCTGCGGAACCATCGGACGCAAGGGACGCTCCGGTCCTACGACACGCCCGGACAGGCGCTGCTGTGGGAGATCGTGCGATAAATACACGCTATGCCATATTAACAGCGCGAGTTAATTCTCCTTTTAGGAGGGATTCCTGATTATGCACCTTGGTATGCACGGATTGCACTGATGGGTGATCAAAAAGTATGGCACCATCTTCTCATTCCAAAAGAAAGGGCGCCCGCTTTCACGAGCGCCCCTAGGTTAGGCCCGTCAGCTAGTGATTTGTTGGGCCGCCCCTGCTGCTAACAGGAACGGCCCGGTTTGGGTTACGGTGTCCGGTCAGAGACCGGGGTTAAGCTGCGATATGGATCCCGTGCCTGGGTTTCCGAACCGGCCGAGCGCGATAATGGGCCTTAACTGTGGTCCATATCCCGCTCGCGCAGCAGCGCAGGTGCTCGCGCACATAAACAAGTGCGGCCTTTATGTCTTTCATGGGTTCTCCTTCCGACGAACTGAGCGGCGGTTTCTTATGTTCCGCTCAAGAGGCACGCGCGGCGCCCCATTCATCAGGCAACCCGAGGCTCGTACTCAGCCATCGGGGAACAACCCACGTTCGACGTGCACGGAAAATCCTATGGGAAAGGCGCGTAATGCGCTCAGCATTACATGACAGACACAATAGGGGCCGTGCGAAAAACAGGTTTCCACAAAATCGAGTGCCGTCAAGATCATTTATTTTCTCATGTTTGGCCATTCGGCTACCGATTCACTTGCAAAAAGCGGGGCCGATGGATCAGAGAAAGCTTTCGGCAAATAACCGATGCGGATTGCAGTAATTAATGAGAGTGGGTCGCAAAAAAGCTTGGGGTGACACCTACATAATTCCGATGTAATCCATAAATCCTTTGGAGACGCACCGGCTGACCGAATAAACATAGCCGACCGATGGCGCATCGATCCAAGCCGGAGGGGCGATGATCTTCTTGAGCATGTAGCCGATCGGGAGCATCGTCAGTGCCGATTCTTCCAGGGTTCGAACAGACTCGTGATCGCGGCCGGACCCTATCATCGGGCGGAACTCACCGGCACGGCATTTTCCTGATCTCGCCCCTCACTTCCAAATCGGCTTCCCCGACCCCGGCAGCCCATAGCTCGCCCATTTCTCCGTCACTCGAGCCACGATTTCCTGATCCATCGAGATCTTGCGGCCCCACTCGCGCTGGGTCTCGGGGGGGAGCTTGTTGGTGGCGTCCAATCCGATCTTGCCACCCAACCCGCTTTCGGGCGAGGCGAAGTCGAGGTAGTCGATGGGCGTGTTCTCGATCACCGTAATGTCGCGCGCCGGGTCCATCCGGGTCGAGATCGCCCACATGACGTCCTTCCAGTTGCGGGCATCGATGTCGTCATCCACGATTATGACGAACTTGGTGTACATGAACTGCCTGAGGAACGACCACACCGCCATCATCACCCGCTTGGCATGGCCGGGATAGCTCTTCTTCATCGAGACCACGGCAATGCGATAGGAGCACCCTTCCGGGGGTAGCCAGAAATCGACGATTTCCGGGAATTGCCTGGTCATCAGCGGGATGAACACTTCGTTGAGCGCCTCGCCCAGGATCGAAGGCTCGTCCGGCGGCCGCCCGGTAAAGGTCGACAGATAGATCGGCTTGGCCCGCATGGTCATCGCCGAGATCCGGAAGACCGGGAATTGCTCGACCGAATTATAATAGCCCGTGTGGTCGCCATACGGGCCCTCGTCACCGAATTCGTCGAGCATGACATGGCCTTCGAGCACGATTTCGGCTTGGGCCGGGACCTTGAGCGGCACGCTCACGCAATCGACCAGCTCGACCTTGCGGCCGCGCAGGAGCCCGGCGAACTGGTATTCCGAAAGTGTTTCCGGCACCGGCGTGACGGCCGCCAGGATCGTTCCCGGATCGGCGCCGATGACGGCCGCGGCCGGCAGCTTCTCGCGCTTCTGCTCGCCCCAGCGCCGGTAATGCTGCGCGCCGCCACGATGCTTCAGCCAGCGCATCAGGGTCGTGTCGCGGCCGGTCACCTGCATCCGGTAGATGCCGAGATTGTATCTGTCCTCGCGCGCCTCGGTCGGGCCCTTGGTCACCACCAGCGGCCAGGTGATGAGCGGGGCCGGCTCGCCCGGCCAGCAGCCCTGGATCGGCAGCAGCCCCAGATCGATGTCGCCGCCGCGGAGCACGATTTCCTGGCAGGGGGCCGATCCCACGGTCTTGGGACTCATCGAGAGCACGGTCCGCAGCAGCGGCAACATTTCGAGCGCCTCGCGCCAGCCGCCCGGCGGTTCGGGCTGCCTGAGGAAGGCCAGTGTCTCGCCCACTTCGCGCAATTGTCCGGGCTCCCGGTCCATGCCCCAAGCGACGCGCTCGACCGTGCCGAACAGATTGGCCAGCACCGGGATCGGGGAGCGGGCGCCGTCGGCGCCGACGACGTTTTCGAACAGGACGGCTGGGCCGGCTTCGGCCAGCAATCTCGTCTGGATCTCGGTCATTTCCAGCGCCGGCGACACTGGCGCCCGGACGCGGACCAGCCGTCCCGCGGCTTCGAGCCGGCTCATGAAGTCGCGCAGACTGGCATAGGGCATGGGAACCTCGGACGGGCGAGACGAAGCGGCGAGACTATAGCCCGGCGGCCGGACCCAGCCAGCATCCCCGATGCGGTGCCGTCATGGTGCAGTGCAAAAACCGGGCTTGTCACGCCGACCCCGCCGGACCAGACTCTCGAGCGATCCGTTCGGGACGAGGTTTGGTCATGGTCTATTGGGTCGTTGGCGGCGAATACACCGACACGCGGTTCGAAACCATCGTGCCGGGCCAGGCGCTGGAGCAGCACGGCCCCTTCGCCCTCTATCAGGAGGCGCACCAGGTCTGGGCGGCGCGGGCCTGGGCCACGGTCGATGATTGCCACAAGCGCTTCCGGGTGGTCGAGGGCAGCGAGACGGGACCTGGTACCGGCCGCGCCCTGGTCGAGGGCGCCGGGCCGCTCGGCTGATCCGAGAGTCACCCGACCACGCGCCAGACGATCCCGTCCCGCTCGGTCCGATCTTCGAGTTCGAGGCTGGTCGGCACGAGATGGCGCGCGACCTCGACCAGCCCCTCGGTCGGGCGGTAGCTTCGCCCGGGATCGCCGAGCAGGACGGTGACGCCGCGAGCGGCCGCGGCGCGCAGCCAGCGTAGCAGCCGCTCGGCGAGCCCCCGCTCGTAGCACATGTCGCCGACCAGGACGAGGTCGAGGCCGAGTTCGCCATCGATCACATCTTCTGCCAGGATCTCGATGTCGACCTGGTTCAGCGCGGCATTGAGGGCGATCGCGGCACAGGCGATCGGGTCGATCTCGGCCGCACGCACCCGGGCCGCCCCGGCCCTGGCCGCGGCGATGGCGAGAAGACCCGAGCCGGCGCCGAAATCGAGCACGTTCCGGCCCTCTACGGTCGCGGGCCGGTCCAGGACATGGCGCGCCAGTGCCTGGCCGCCCGCCCAGGCGAAGGCCCAGAAGGGCGGGTCGACGCCGGCCGCAGCCAGGACGATCTCGGTCGCCTGCCAGATCGGCGTGATCTCGCTCGCCAGATGGAGCTTCAGCTCGGGCAGCAAGGAAGGCGAGGCGATTTCGGTATTGGCACGAATGAATTGGGCAGCGTCTTCATGGGTGATCTTCATTCTGGGTCCTGGCCCTGAAACCACCAGCAAAGCGCCGGACGCGGCGGAACGCCAGCTTTATCCCCGTCTCGGGCGATGCCGCCGCGTGTCCGATCGCAGTGCGGGTCCCACGGCGCGAGCATCGAGAGCCGGATGTCCTTCGACCGTTCGCGTTGTCGACAGGGCGAAGATGATCGATCCGGGCACCGAATCTCCTTTCCCCACAGCCCCGGCGCCGATAAGACTCGGCCAACGAAGAAACTGCCGCAACAGACGGGAGGTCGAGATGGACGCGCTCGAACAGGCGACTCTGACGAAGGTCACGCGCCGGCTCGTGCCCTTCCTGATCCTCTGCTACTTGGTCGCCTATCTCGACCGGGTCAATGTCAGCTTCGCCGCCTTGACCATGAATCATGATCTGGGCCTGAGCGCGACCGCCTACGCCCTGGGATCCGGCATCTTCTTTCTCGCTTATTTCCTCTTCGAGGTACCGTCGAATCTGCTGCTCGAGCGGTTCGGCGCCCGCAAATGGATTGCCCGGATCATGTTCACCTGGGGCCTCTTGTCCGGGGCCATGGCGTTCATCGGCGGCGAGACCGGGTTCTATATCGTGCGCGTGCTGCTGGGGGCGGCCGAAGCCGGGTTCTTTCCGGGTATCATCTTCTTTCTGACGCTCTGGTACCCGGCGCATTACCGCGCCCGGATCGTGGGCTCTTTCATGGTGGCGATCCCGCTCTCGACCGTGATCGGCGCGCCGATCTCGGGCGAGTTGCTCGGTCTCGACGGGCTCTTGGGATTGCGCGGCTGGCAATGGTTGTTCCTGCTCGAGGCGGCGCCGGCCCTGCTGCTTTCGATCGTGGTCTTTTACTACCTGACCGACCGGCCGGAACAGGCGCGTTGGCTTACCGACGAGGAGCGGTTCTGGCTGGTCGACCGGCTGGCGCGCGAGCGCCGGCAGCGGGCTTCGGTCGGGCCGGAACAGGTTCTGGCCGCGCTGCTGATGCCGCGGGTTCTGGGCTTGAGCGTGGTTTATTTCGGCTGTGCCGGCAGCAATTACGGCTTGAGCTTCTTCCTGCCGCAGATCGTCAAGGCCTTCGGCCTCAGCAATGCCGAGACCGGCTTCGTCGCGACCCTGCCATACATCGTCGGCGCGGTCGGCATCGTCGCCTGGGGGCGGCGGTCGGATCGGCGGCGGGAGCGGCGCTTCCATACGGCCTTCCCGCTGTTCGTGGCCGCGGCCGGCCTCGCCGCGGCGGCGCTGACCACGGATCCCGTGCTGGAGATGATCGCGTTCAGCGTCGCGGGATTCGGTATTTTCGGCTGTCTCGGCGTGTTCTGGACGCTGCCGACGGCCTTCCTCTCCGGGGCAGCGGCGGCGGCGGCGATCGCCATCGTCAACGCCATCGGCAATCTCGCCGGTTTCGCCGGGCCTTACGCCATGGGCTGGATCAAGGACCACACCGGCAGCTACATGTTCGGGCTGCTGGCGCTTTCCGCCATCGCCTTCCTCGCCATGGCGGTAGTCTTGCGGATCGGCCACGACCATGCGCTGGGACCGGCCCCGGCTCCCGATCCGGCAGAATGAGCGCGCCCGCGATCCCGGACGGTACCAGCCGTCATCGGGCGGCGCTCGTCGACCGGTCGAGCGCCATCAAGCCCGGATCGCCGGCGAGCCGCAGCCTCTCGCCCATGACCAGCCTGCCGTCTTCGGTGAGGCTGACGGGAACCACTCCATCCAGATGGAAATAGACCTTCTTTCCGTTCCCGGTGGCGAAGATGTGGCCGATGGGACCGGACGGTATCGGGAGATCGGCCACCGCCAGGACGCGGGTCGGATCGGCCAGTGCAACTGCCACCAGGCGGGTGTCGAGAGCGAGAAACAGCCGGTCGCCGCCAATCGACAGAGAACCGGTCTCCAGCGGGCCGGCCAGCCCGAGCGATCCGAGATCGACATCCGCCCGACCGACGGCTTTGCCGGTTGCTCCGTCGAGCCGGTAGAGGCTGAGCACCCGTCGATTTGGGGCGAGAATGGTGAAGTAGACGTTACCGTCGGTCCCCGTGTCGAGGCCCACGATCGACGCCTCGCGGTCGGCACCGAAGCTTAGGACCTCGATGAGCTTCGCGGCGGCGACATCGATGATGAACAGAACCGGCTCGTCAGATGGGCCCAGGCCCGCGACATGGAGGGCAGTGCCGCTCCTTCCGTCGGTCATATCTTCGCTCAACTCGAGCATGAAGCCAAAATTTTGGGATCTGAAGTCCGACTGCAGGGCCGCGTCCGGCCGCTCTTCGCCGTTCTCGAACCGACGGAACCGGATCGTCGGGTGATAGTGATCGTCGATACGATGCGCCCGCCGGGTCATGGGGTCGGCCCAGTAGATTCCGTCAGAGTAGTTGCAGACGAAGACCCGCCGCCGCGCGGCGTGGACGGCGAAAGCATGCCGTACGAAAATATCGTGATAGAGGGCGCGGCCCGAGGACAGCCGAATTTCATAGACGAAGCTGGGCTGGTCCTCGCCGATCGCGGCATAGAAATATCCGTGGTCGACCGCGATCATGTCGGGGTAGACGCTGACTGAACTTCTGGCACCGCCTTTACGCCAGCTTTTGGGGTTGGTAAAATGCACACTAAAAGGATTGGCAACGTTCCGCTCATCACTCGAGTGCTCACTTCTATCGTGCTCGGATACAACACCATAGTGTGCTTCAAGCCCAATCATCGCCGAGCCGATCCAAGCACTCAGGTTCTCATGGGAGAACATGCTCACCAGGGCTGAGCCATAGCCCGCCAGCGGGCTGTTGCGCGCGAGCAGAATTCTCGTCGCCAGTTCGCCGGTCAACGGGCCGACCTTCTCGTCGATATTATCGATGGTGAGGTCGTTCGCGGCCATTTTCAGATCCTTCTCCCCTATCGATGGTGCCGGACTGTGCGATCCCACACCGGCCACGCCGAGCGAGATGCGGAAGTTGCGGCGGACCAACATATTTGTCATATTTCGCGGCGTTCACGCTCCGCCGCCGAAGAACATAATAGCAACATTTTTGATTGCGCGTCAATCACCGTCGACGATCGGCGCCCAGGTCGGCGCGCCTCGGCCGCTCGGCGACGGTCGATTCCAGGTGCCGCTAGATCGGCACTTTTCTCGGCATTCCCGGAATGCTAAGCCGGCACCCATGGATCAAGACGACCCGACTATCGCCGCCCGGCTCTTCGTCGGCGCACCGCTCTCGGCCGGCGCCGCGGTGGTGCTCGATTCCGAGCAGGTGCACTATCTGCGCAGCGTGCTTCGGCTGGAGCCCGGCGATGCCGTCGCTCTGTTCAACGGGCAGGAGGGCGAGTGGCTGGCCCGGATCGAGACCTTCGGCAAGCACGCCGGCGCGGCGCGGCTCGAGCGCCAGACGAGGGTCCAGCGGGGGGAGGCGGCGTTGTGGCTCTTGTTCGCGCCGATCAAGCGCGCGCGCATCGATCTCATCGCCGAAAAGGCGACCGAACTCGGCGCCACCCGGCTGATCCCGGTGCTGACGCGCCGGACCAATGTCGCCCGCGTCAATACCGAGCGGCTCCGCGCGACGGCGCGCGAAGCGGCCGAGCAGACCGAGCGGCTCTCCGTCCCGGCGGTGGCCGAACCGCAGCGACTCGATCAGGCGCTGGCGGCGTTTCCGGCCGATCGGCAGCTGATCTTGTGCGATGAGAGCGGCACCGCCCCACCGATCGCCGCAGCCCTTCGTCAAGCTCCAAATCCGCTCGCCATCCTGATCGGACCCGAGGGCGGCTTCGCTCCGGACGAGCTTGACGGTTTGCGGAAACTCCCGTTTGTTACGCCGGTCGGCCTGGGTCCCCGAGTCCTGCGCGCCGACACGGCGGCAATTTCGGCTCTCGCGGTGTTCCAGGCGCTCGTCGGCGATTGGGCTCGTGACCGGCCCCGATAATTCTGGCTAAGGCTCGACTTCATGTCCGCACCTCCCAATTCGCAGGGCGTCCCGATCACCGAGAGGGCGCAACTGGTCGAGTACCTGGCCGAGGGCTGCAAGCCCGAGCAGAAATGGCGGATCGGCACGGAGCACGAGAAATTCGTGTTCCATCTGGCCGATCACCGCCCGGTCTCCTATGACGAACCCGACGGGATCAGGGCCTTGCTGCTGGGCATGACCCGGTTCGGCTGGACGCCGGTGTTCGAAGGCGAGCGCCCGCTGGCGCTGACCAAGGGACTGTGTTCGATCACGCTCGAGCCGGGCGGCCAGTTCGAGCTCTCGGGAGCACCGCTGGAGTCGATCCACCAGACTTGCGACGAGGTGCATACGCATCTGGCGCAGGTGCGCGAGGTCGCGGGCGAATTGGGCATCGGCATGATCGGGCTGGGATTCGAGCCGAAATGGCGGCTCGCAGACATGCCGCGGATGCCCAAGGGGCGCAGCGAGATCATGCGCCGCTACATGCCCAAGGTCGGCACGCTCGGCCTCGACATGATGCACCGGACCTGTACGGTCCAGGTCAATCTGGATTTCGAGTCCGAGGCCGACATGGTCCGGAAGTTCCGCACCAGCCTGGCGCTCCAGCCGATGGCGACGGCCTTGTTCGCGGCCTCGCCCTTCACCGAAGGCCGGCCGAACGGGTATCTCTCCTATCGCAGCCACATCTGGACCGACACCGACGACGACCGCTCGGGCATGCTCGATTTCGTCTTCGAGGAAGGCTTCGGCTTCGAGCGCTATGTCGACTACCTGCTCGACGTGCCGATGTATTTCGTCTATCGCGACGGCGTCTATATCGACGCTGCCGGGCAATCCTTCCGCGACTTCATCGCCGGCCGGCTGCCGGCGCTGCCCGGCGAGATTCCGCACATGGGCGATTGGTCGGACCATGTCACCACTGCCTTCCCCGAGGTGCGGCTGAAGCGCTTTCTCGAGATGCGCGGGGCCGACGGCGGCCCCTGGCGCCGCCTCTGCGCGCTGCCGGCCTTGTGGGTCGGGCTGCTCTACGACCGCGTTGCCCTCGACGCGGCCGAGGCGTTGACCCGCGACTGGAGCATCGCGGAAATTCGGGCGATGCGCGACCAGGTGCCGAAGCTCGGGCTGAAGACCCCGCTGCGCGGAGCGACGTTGCGCGAGGTGGCGTTGGAGATCCTGCCGATCGCGCGCCAGGGGCTGCGCCGCCGGGCTCGGGTCGACAATGCCGGCGACGACGAGGGGCATTTCCTCGACCCGCTCTTCACCATCGCCGGCTCCGGTCGGACACCGGCCGAGGAGTTGCTCGCCGATTTCCACGAAAAGTGGCGCGGCCGGATCGACCCGATCTATAGCGAGTATGCCTATTAGCAGTCCGGCCGGGTAATCGGACCAGCGCCTGTGAGAAGGCGGCCCGATGGTGCCGGCCGCGCATCGGAGCCTTGCAAAATATTCACTGGAGGGGCCAAGATTCGTCTCGGTGTCCGAACTGGACGGGAGGGGTCATGAGCATTCGGGTGTTGGAATTTCCGGTTTCCGGTTCAGCCAGAGGCGTGGTGCTCGTCGAAGTCGATGATCTGCAGGATTTGGGCGCCAGGTCGGCCGGCCGAGGCATGGCGGAGAAGGCCCGCCAAAGTCTCGAATCGGCTTTGTCGGAAGTGATGCCCGGGGTCAACGCCCTCATCGGCCGGTTGCAGGAGCTGGACAGCGAGCCGGACGAATTCGGACTGGAGTTCGGCATCAAGTTCACGGCCGATGCCGGTGCTCTGATTGCCAGGACGTCGGTCGAGGGCAACATCAAAGTGAGTATAAAGTGGACGGGACGCGGCAATGTCGCCGGGCGATGAGGCGATGAGCCCCGAGCGAGGCGCCGTGGCCCATCCTCGCCGGCGAATTCGTGGCGATCCTACGCCACCGGCCGCTGCCCTCCGCCCCCGCGTGCGAGCGCGTGCCAGCTGCCCTGCGGGCCCTGGACCGGCTCGCCGCCATCGGCGGGAGTGAGGATCACGCCGCCGAAGCGCCAGAGGGCGCGCCAGATCTCGGTCTCCTTCAGGCCGCGGCTGCGGATGCGCTGGTCGAGCCGGCGCGCGACATAAGCCTTGCCCAGCGTCTGGTAGAGGACCAGCGCGACCGCCACGGCGGCGATCCCGGCCCAATTCCCCAATTGCCACCAGACGAGGGCCGCGACCGCGATCATCGAATAGACCCAGATATTGCCGTCCGCCTCCGAGTAGAGCGGAAAATCGAGCGACGAGAGCTTGCTGCGATCGATCGTGAGTCGCAGCTGGCCGCTTTCCACGAGCTTGTCGAGCCTCATCAACAGGTCGCGCTCGGTCTCGGGCGGCGCCACGGCCACTATTTCGGTATCGCTCAAAAGCGCTCTCCGTCACGCCATCGGCCGCGCTCGATCGTCGGCCGTTCCGGCTCCGACGCTGGCAATACACCCAACCGCCGGTCTCCGCCAAGTCCGACGAAGGGTGAACAAGGCCCGGACGCTCAGCCCGGCGGTGTCGGTGCCGGGTTGGTGCGCGCGGTCAGGACGTGGTCGCGCCACGCCCCGTCGATGAACAGATAGTCGCGGGCATAGCCTTCGGGTACGAACCCGAGCCGGCGCAGCAAGGCACCGCTGCGCTGATTATACGGCAGGTAATTGGCCATGATCCGGTGCAGCCGGAGGGGGCCGAAGACATGGGGAATGGCGCCCTCGAGGGCTTCCTGCATCAGGCCGCGTCCCTCTGCGCGCTTGTCCAGATCATAGCCCAGATGGCAGGCCTGGAAGGTGCCGCGCACGATCTGGGTGAAGTTGGCGGTGCCCAGGACCGGACCGGCGGCGTCGCCCTGGCGAAACAGCATCAGGCGCAGCGCTACTCCGTCCCGCTCCTCCCGGGCCCATTGTTCGAGCCGTCGGCGCCAGACCGCGACCGACAGCTCGTCCTGGCCGCGCGGGCCGCTCCAGGGCGCGTGGAAGTCCCAATTGTCGCGGCGGTAGGCGACGAGACGAGGGGCCGCCTCGGGCTGGGGCAAGGCGAGGGTGAGGCGGGGGGTCTCGAGGATGGTCAGCGGCGCCGGACCGGCACCGGTCGTCGCCGGCGCCATCAGCTGACGCGGCCGAGCCGGACGGTGGCCCAGTGCCTGGGCTCGGCATCGCCCTGCTCCGGCGCCATCCCGGAGAGCGACATCCAGCGCGAGCGGTGCCAAGCCGTCGCCGAGATTTCCACCCTGAGCGGCTTGTCCTTGGCCGGCGGGCCGTCGAGCCCGAGTGCGGCCCAGGGCAGCAAGGATTCCGACGTGATCCGCGGCTGGTCGGCACCGAAATAGCTGGTCCGGGCGCCGTCGACCGGCTTGCAATGGCCGGCATCGGGGGTGGCGCCGGCCGTGCCGGCACAGATCAGCGCCGTCATCGGCGGGTGATCCTTGACTTTGGTCCGCGGCGGAATGAAGAACAGGGTGAAATGCTTGACGCCGTTGCCGCCGTCGACGCCGAGTTCGACCCGGAACGCCTCTCCCAGCGGGAACGCGCCCTCATAGGCGAGCAGATCGAGGTCGTAGTAATCCTGCCCGATGGTGGCGAGGCCGAGGCCCTGCTCGTTCCAGGCGAGATAGGCCTCGCCGAAGGGCACCTCGCCCGGGGCGGCGATCAGCGCCGGCACGAGGGCGGCCTGTTTCGGCCAGTCGGCCAGGGATTTGTCGCCGATCTCGATTTCGGCGTAAGGGATGGCGATCTCCGTGCGGTCGGTCTGGCGGACCCGATCGGCGAGCGCCTGCTCGTGCAGCCGGGGCAGATTGCGGTTGCGCGGCGCGATCGCGGCGGCGAGCTGCTCATAGGGGCGGTTGTCGGTATCGACCAGGCCGAAATCGTAATCCTCGCCATCGGCGCGGCCGCCCTTGGGATTGTCGGCATATTGGAACCAGTGCAGCCCGACCAGATCGGGGATCTGGGCGAATTGCGCGATCGCCCGGGCGGCCCCTTCGCCCCGCTCGCTCTGGGTCGCCACCGTCATCAGATGGCCGTTGTTGAGATTGCCCGAGCGGTTCTGGGTCGCGGCGAAGAACCATTCCGAGACCAGCACCGGCTTGCCGCCCGTCAGCTCGTGGAGCGCGTCGAAATAGTAGCGGGCGACCCAGCCGTCGCCGGCATCGACATTGTAGTTGGTCGCGATCGCGTCGACGTGGCGGGCTTCCGCACGGATCGCCACCGGGTCGTAATAGATCGGCAGCCGGTCGCCGAACAGCAGCGCGCCCGGGTCGGCCGCGCGAATCGCCTTCTCGGTCAGGGCGTAATACTGCTCGGCGACGATCCCGGTCCAGGCGCGCACGGCCTGAATGCCGTTCGAGCCGGGCCGCAGCCGGGTGATCGCTTCGGCGGCGAGCAGCTCGTCCCAGCCGCCGACTCCCGGGGGCGGGAGGAAATCTGCGGTGAATCGGGTCCAGTCGGCGCCGTAGCGTTCCTTCAGGAACTGGACCCAGCGCTGCTTGGTGAAATTCGTCCCCGGTTTCTGGCTGTAGAAGACGAACAGCGCGCCGTTCCACCAGCCGACTTCGTTGTCGGAGAAATAGCCGATCCGATAGACGCTGCCGGCATAGGGTTCGACCAGCCTGGCGGCCGTCGTCATCATCCGCTCTTCGGTTGCCGGATCGAACGGATCGAACCAGTGGAACTGCGCCAGGCGGCCGAGTTCGAGATTGGCGATTTCCGGCAGGCGCAGCGTGGCGGGCGGCAGCGACCAGCCGCCGGCGCTGTTGAATCCCCAGACACTCAAGCGCTTGCGCGTTTCTTCGGACCAGGTTTCGAGCGACGGCGCGAACGCGGTCCAGCTGTACCAGAGCCGGTCGTCGGCCAGGCGCTGAGGGGCCCCGCCATCGAGGACATTGACGCCGGCCGAGAAAAACTCGTCGCCGCACGGCGTCACCAGCCAATTGACGCCGCCGTTGCGGGTCACCGACCAGCGGGTGCCGGGGGCGTCGTCGAAATCGCAGGCCAGCACGGGTCCGCCGGCCAGCAGCACCAGGAAAGATGCTGCGATAGAGATGGATTTGGGCAAGTGGTCCTCGATTACGCTGCGGTGCCGCCGACTGTCAGCCCGTCCATCCGCAAAGTCGGCTGGCCGACGCCGACCGGCACGCTTTGTCCGTCCTTGCCGCAGGTGCCGATGCCGTCGTCGAGTTTCAAATCATTGCCGACCATGCTGATCTTGGTCAGCGCATCGGGGCCGTTGCCGATGAGGGTCGCGCCCTTGACCGCCGGGCCGATCCGGCCATCCTCGATCAGATAGGCCTCGGAGGCGGAAAAGACGAACTTCCCGCTGGTGATGTCGACGCTGCCGCCGCCGAAATTGACCGCATAGAGGCCCCGCTTGACCGACCGGATGATCTCCTCTGGTTCCCTCTCGCCGGCCAGCATGTAGGTATTGGTCATGCGCGGCATCGGATGATGGGCGAAGCTCTGGCGCCTGCCGTTGCCGGTGGGCGCCACCCCCATCAGGCGGGCGTTCATCCGATCCTGGAGGTAGCCTTTGAGGATGCCGTCCTCGATCAGCACGGTGCGGCTGGAGGGCGTGCCTTCGTCGTCGACGGAGAGCGACCCGCGCCGGTCGGGGAGCGTGCCGTCATCGACGACGGTGACGCCGGGCGCCGCGATCCGCTCGCCGACCCGGCCGGAAAAGGCCGAGGTCCCCTTTCGGTTGAAATCGCCTTCGAGGCCGTGGCCGATCGCCTCGTGCAGCATGATGCCGGGCCAGCCCGGGCCGAGCACGACGGTCATCTCGCCGGCCGGTGCCGGGACCGAGCCCAGATTGACCAGCGCCTCGCGCAAGGCCTCGTCGACTTGGGCCTGCCAGTGCGCCGGGTCGAGATAGGCGTCGTAGCCGGTGCGGCCGCCGGCACCGGAGCTCCCGGTTTCGAGCCGGTCGCCGTCGCCGGCGACGACCGAGACCGAGAGCCGGACCAGCGGGCGGATATCGCCGACCCGTACGCCGTCGGGGCGGAGGATCTGGACGGCCCGCCATTCGCCGTAGATCGAACAGCTGACCTGGCGGACTCGCGGATCCTTGGCCCGGGCATAGGCGTCGATCTCGGCCAGCAAGGCTGCCTTGGTGCCGAAGGCGACGGCACCCAGCGGGTTCGCGTCGGTATAGAGGGCGCGGTTGGTCCCGCGCGGCGGCTCGGCGAGCGTCCCGCCGTAACCTTGACGCACCGCCGCGACCGTCTCGCCCGCACGCCGGATCGCGGCCTCGCTCAGTTCGCCGGAATGGGCATAGCCCGTGACCTCGCCCGAAATTGCACGCAAGCCGAAGCCTTGGGCCGTGTCGAAGGACGCCGTCTTGAGCTTGCCGTCGTCGAAGGCCAGCGCCTCGCTCAAGCAATATTCCAAAAACAGCTCGCCATCTTCCATCCCGGCGAGCGACTCGCGCAAGATCGCTTCGACCCGGGCGGCGTCCATATCGGTGCGGCCGAAAAACAGCGTATCGGTGGCGGCGAGATCGGTCATGAACCAGCTCCGAGGCGGGGCGCCGAGGCACCGCCTCCATGAAGAGAATTGAAACGCGACGGCGGCCCGACGGTGCCAGCCTGCCATGCGATCCGTTGCGAGTTGGATAATGCTCGGGAAGGCGCTCAGGGACAAAGGAAATATTGGAACGATCGCAACCTGGCCGGACCGAGGGGTTGCGGTTCGGGATCGGTTCCGCCGATTTCCTCTGTACGCGCCCGAGTGCCATGCGGTTATATGGCCGGCGAGCGGACGGCGTCACCGGCGGAAAGCCGGGATGGATAAAGGGGGATGGCCCATGAAGTTCGGAATCTTCTACGAGATGCAGCTGCCCCGGCCCTGGGGCGAAGACAGCGAGTGGGGTCTCTACCAGAACGCCCTGGCCCAGCTCGAACTGGCCGACCGGCTGGGATATGACTACGCCTGGGAAGTCGAGCACCATTTCCTCGAAGAATATTCCCATTCTTCGGCGCCCGAGGTGTTCCTGGGGGCGGCGAGCCAGCGGACCCGGAATATCCGCCTGGGCCACGGCATCCTGCAGCTGACCACGAATCACCCGGCCAAGCTCGCCGAGAAGGTCTCGGTCCTGGATCTGCTGAGCAACGGCCGGGTCGAGTTCGGCATGGGCGAGAGCGCCAGCATCACCGAGCTCGAGCCCTTCAACGTGCCCTTCGGCCAGAAGCGGGAAATCTGGGAGGATGCGGTCCGCTGCCTCGTTCCCATGTTCGCCGAAGGCGGCGCCGAATATCACGGCACCCATTTCGACTTTCCGGCCCGCAACGTCCTGCCCAAGCCGCGCCAGAAGCCGCACCCGCCGCTCTGGACTGCCTGCTCGCAGCTGCCGACCATCGCCTATGCCGGCGAGAAGGGACTGGGGGCGCTGGGCTTTCAATTCGTCAGCGCCGACGCCGCCCACGCCTGGGTCCACGCCTATTACAACGCCATTACCAAGCGCCTCGATCGCCTGGCCGAGTATCCGACGAATCCGAACATCGCCCTGGTCAGCATGTTCATGTGCGCGCGGACCGACGAAGAAGCGCGGGCCAGGGCCGACGGCGCCACCTTCTTCCAGTTCTGCCTGCGCTTCTACAACAGCGCCAACCGCAGGCGGCCGGGCCCGGGCGAAGTCGACATGTGGGTCGAATACAGCAAATGGAAGGCGGCCAATCCCCAAGCCGCCGAAGCGGCGCTGACCGGCGGCTTGATCGGCTCGCCCGAAACAATCCGCCGCAAGCTGCGCAAATTCGAGCAGTCGCAGATCGACCAGGTGATCCTGCTGAACCAAGCCGGGCGGAATTCGCATCGAGATATCTGCGACAGCCTGGAAATGTTCGCCGAGGAGGTCATGCCCGAGTTCAAGGCCAATATCCCGGCGCATGAAGAGTGGAAGGCCGGAGTGCTGGCGGGACGGATCGAGCTCGAGGAGATCGATACCGAGCAGTTCATGACCCGCTATGGGAAGAAGGCGGTGACCGTGTAGGTCGTGGTCCGCTATCGGGACAGAGGCATGGGGCCGAGGCGGAAGCCCGGCGGGCCGGATGCCATGAAGTAAACGCGTGACCTTCGGCCCCACGGTCAGTCCGTCTCGACGGCGACGCTGGTCGAACCATGCGACGTGCCGCTGCGTCGCGCCCACCCGGGCTCGCCGCTCGCCCGGACCACGACGGAACGAGTGAATCCCGGGCCTCCGCCGACTTTCGTTCCGGATCACATCTCTGGATCGTGGCGGCTTTTTCCGAATGTTCCGGTCAGAATATGCCGGAAACACTCGGAAAACCTGGAGGCCGGACCGAGAATCGAACTCGGATACGAGGATTTGCAGTCCTCTGCATAGCCACTCTGCCATCCGGCCGGATGGGGCGGCCGTTATAGGCGGCAAACCCGGGGCCGGTCAAGAATGGGGATTTGGTCGGGTGCTGCCGGTCCGGGTCGGCTTTGCCGGGTTTCTCCGCTTCGCCCGTTCGGGGCTCGAGAGAGGCCGGGAACGCTCGACTGCAACTCGGTGTCGCTCGCTTGCCGGGCATCGACGCCCACCCGTTATTTGTTCATTCCCTCCCCGAGGCGTGGTGACCGGCTTCCCGAGTGCCGGGCGCGCCCTCGATGCCGCGAACTCGGCCTGGAGCGTCGGGATTCCGAGATCGCCAAAAAATCTTATTGACAAATATGTTTTTTCCTCTCATAGTCCGGCCCCAATCAAATGAGACGACCGTTGCTACGCCCCGACCCCTGTCCGATTTCCGATGAGGAGCCGCCAAATTCCCACTGACGAGCCCAACCGCACCGCCGGCGACCCGGCCGCGACCGATCCGGTCTGCGAGCCCCCGGTCGCGGGTTCGGGCGAGCCGGGGCGGAAGCGGACCGAGCGGCAATTGCGCCAGCTCGACGAAGTGGCCGAGATGACGATGGTTCTGACGCGCGGGACCTATGCCGAGGCGCTCCGGGAACTGGCCCAGCGGGAACGAGCGGCCCAGGAGCCGCCGGCCGAAGAGGCGGCCGCCCCGCAACCTTCCGTCCCCGCCGAGCCCGCCCGGGCGAAATCCGCTCGCACCGAACCGGCCGAGCCGCGGCTGCCCCGCTTCAGGGGTCCGTCGGGGACCCGCGATCCGCGGGTGATCTTCACCATGCTCTCTGCCGAACTGCGCCAGATCATAGCGCTGCAAGTCTGGATCGCCGGCGGCGGCGGGCCCCGGACCAAGGCCGAGGCCGCAGTCAAAACTTACGCTCCGGGCAAGAGCCCGGCCGAGATCGAG
>Ga0070761_10000067_pt1 | contig 68901 bp, 82 predicted proteins | sample HubBroMetageREF1_FD_66724 | JGI IMG/M metagenome (GOLD analysis project Ga0070761, IMG submission 66724) | Reference soil microbial communities from the Hubbard Brook experimental Forest, New Hampshire, USA - Hubbard Brook CCASE Soil... | ecosystem: Environmental > Terrestrial > Soil >... | reverse complement strand
CCGATCCGGATCGCGGCGAGCCAGGTCGCCTGCGACACGATGGCCGTCCAGCACCGGGCCGATGTCACGACCGTTGAGTCGACCGTCGTCGCCGCCCGGCGCGCGTTCGACCAGGCGCGTCGCGCGCCGGCGGACGTGAACGTCGCCGAGATCAACGACTCCTACACGATCAGTGCGATCGTTGCCCTCGAGGACCTGGGGTTCTCGGAGAAGGGGCGGGGCGGACCCGACTTCGAGTCGGGGCGTTATCTTGCCGGCGGGCAGATCCCCGTCAACATGTCCGGCGGTCTCAAAGCGCAAGGGAGACCGTTCGGTGCGGTCGGCGTGGCGCAGGTCGTGGAGCTCGTACGACAGCTCCGCGGCGAAGCGAAGGATCGGCAGGTGAAGGACCCGACGCTGGCGCTCGCCCAAGACCTCGGCGGCACCGGCGCGACGAGCGTCGTCACGCTCCTGGAGCGGGCGGGTTAGAAGGAGGGAACGATGTCGATCGCACGATTCTGGCGCGAAACGCCCCGACGTTACAACCTCGGCGGTTCGAAGTGCACGGTGTGCAGCACGGCGTACTTCCCGCCGCGCACGGTATGCCCGACCTGCTCCCACCACCGCGAGTCGATCGGAAAGATGGTGCCCCTGCAACTGTCCGGGGACGGGGAAGTGTTCTCGTACTCGGTCGTCCACGACGCGGCCGAAGGATTCGAGATGCAGGTCCCCTACGTCCTCGCCCTCGTCCGGACCGTCGAGGGTCCGGTGCTCACCGGACAGGTCGTCGACGTCGACCCGAGCGTGGTGCGGATCGGGCTCAAGGTGCGCGCGACGTTCCGCAAGCTCCGGGAAGAGGGCCGCGCCGGCGTGATCCATTACGGGTACAAGTTCGCCCCCGCCGAGGAGCTGGTGGTGAGTCCGCCGGGAGGTCCGCCCGCCCCGGTGCGCGTCACCTCCCCGTCGGAGGGCGACCGGGCGTCGGCGTGAGCGCCCCGGAGCGACGGACCACTCCGCCCCCGCCGGTGGACGACGAGCCGCCGGCCGACGAGGAGTACGCCCGGACCTACGCGGCCGGATACGAGGAAGGAGTTCGCAGCGGACTCCGCGAAGTGCTCCAGCACACGTCGCGCGGCCATACGGCCCAGGAGCTCCGCATTCTGGTCGAGAGCCGCCTCGCTCGGCTCGACGAGGAGGTCGAGCTGAAACGTCGGAGCCTGCTCGCCCCCCCGCGCCGACCGGCGTGGAACTCGCTCCTGCGGGCCCCCCAGCCCGCACGCCCCTGGGTGCCGACGTTCGGCGCACCGGGGACCCCGAACCTTCGTCTCGGTCCCGGTCGATGCGTCCTCATTCGCGAGGAGAAGCCGGCGCGCGCGGTCGAGATCCTCCGCGCGAACCTCCAGGAGTTCCCCCGGGCCGCGCTCGTCTCGCTGCGGCCTCCCGAGCTCCCCGCGCTCTCGAAGGAGCGGCGGCTCGACATCGTCCCGAGCGGCTCGGACCTCGCCGCCGGCGCCCGCCTGTCGCCCGGAGAGATCGGCGGTCATCTGCGCGAGCCCACCGAGTCCCCCGGTGGCGCGCTCGTCTACGTCGACGCGCTCGAGTACCTGGTCGGCGAGTACGGGCTCGAATTGACGCTCAAGTTCGCGAACTGGCTCGTGGCGCAGGCCGAGCAGACGTCCTCGGCGCTCGTCGTCTCGTTCGACCCCCGCTCGATCGACACGCGCGAGCTCAGTCGCCTCGAACGCGCGTTCCAGACGGTCCTCTGACCGCCGTTCCCGACCACCCCAAAGATTAGGAGCCCCCCGACCCCGTAGCGGGGCCCGGTAGCGGATGGAAGTCGCCCTGTTCACCGATTCGTACCTTCCGATGCGGGACGGGGTCGCCACCGTCACCGACGGGCTGGCGCGCTCCCTCACGAAGCTCGGCCACTCGGTCCACGTCTACGGACCGAACACGGTCCCGGGGGCCGCGACCCGGGAGGAGGTCGTCGACGGGGTCGCGATCACCCGCGTGCGCTCTCTGCCGGTCCCGCTCTACGGTCAGTACCGATGGCCGGTGAACCCGTTCACGCTGATCCGCGCCCGCCGGGGGGCCGGTGCCGCGGACGTGATCCACCTTCAGTCGCCCGGTGGGATCGGAAGCGCGGGATTCCTGGCGTCCCGGCGGTACGGACTCCCGCTCGTCGGCACCTTCCACACGAACATTCGGGAGATGCAATCGAGCGTCCCGCCGCGACTGTTGGTCCCGACCTTCTTCCGCGTCGCCGCCTGGTACAGCCTCGGTACCTACTGGCGCTGCGACGTCGCGACCGCCCCCTCGAACGCGGCGCGCGACGTGCTCCGGGCGACCGCCCGCAAGCCGTTCCGCTATCCGATCGAGGTCGTCCCCAACGGCATCGACGTCGACCGGTTCCGTCCGGGGATCCGGGTACCCGACTGGCGCGCACGCTGCGGGCTCCCCGACGGTCCGCTCGTGACGTACTTGGGCCGACTCACGGTCGACAAGGGAGTCCACCGCTTCCTGGACGCGCTCGAGGAAGCGCTTCCGCGCGTCGACGTCTCGGGGGTGATCGGGGGGATCGGGCCCGAAGAGACCTCCGTGCGCGAGCGGCTCGCCGCGAACCCCGCGCTCGGCCGACGCGTACGCTACCTCGGACCGATCACGGAAGAGGAGAAGCCGTCGCTGCTCTCGCAATCGGACCTCTTCGTCCTCCCGTCCACGAGCGACACGTCGAGCGTGGCGTTGCTCGAAGCGATGGCGTCCGGCGCCGCGGTCCTCGCTCCGTCCGTCGGCGGCGCGGCGGAGGTCGTCGATGACGGCATCACGGGCCGGCGCGTGCAGGTGCTCGAGCCCGGCGCCCTCTCGCACGCCCTCTTCGAACTGGTCGAGCACCCCGACGAACGCCGTCGCCTCGCCCACCAGGCGACCGAGAGCGTGCGGAGGACCCGATCGCTCGAGACGATGGCCCGCCGGTTTATCTCTCTCTACGAGATGGTAATAGCGCAGCGCAGTGCCCATGCCGTCCACCCCGCTTCCTGAGCTCGACGCACTCGCCACGCAACTGTCGAGCGGACGACACGATGCCTACTCTCAGCGGGCCCTGGCCCGCGCGTCGGAGGAGTATCTGTCCCGACGGCGGCCGCCCCTCGCTCACGTCGCGATCACCGCCGACGGAAAGGAGTACCCGAACCTCTACTCGGTGATCGCCGATCCCGACGCGAAGTTCGAGACCGGTGAGCTGCGCCTCGACCCGATCCCCGCGCCGGGCCCGGCCTGGCGATTTCTCCTCCCGTTCGAGAAGATCGTCTTCGCGGCCGACGGGTCGGCCGACATCTATCCGCTCGAACCCGGTCCCCCGATCCGCGCGATCGCGCGGTTCCTGGCCCGGGAGCATTTTCTGTTGCGAACGGCCGAGGACGAGGTGCGCAGCGCTGCGGGGGCCGGGAACGTGGAGCTGCGCGGGATCGCCGGCACCGTCGCGGAGTCGATCGCCGCGTGCCGCGAGGAGGCGCTCGTCCCGTTCGGGGTCGCGCTCCTCTGCTACCTCCCCGAGGAGCGCTACCGGTACGAGTTCGACGTCGTCCACTCGAGCCTGCTCCCCGACCCGCGCGCGGGGCGGCTCTCCCCGGGGAAGCGCGTCCGTCGGACCTCCCGGCTGGACTGGGCGCTCGACCACTACATCGCGCGCTCCGACCTCTCGCTCCTCGGCGTGCGGTGCCTCGAAGTGCTCGTCGAATCCCCGGGACTCACGTCGGTCGAGCTCTCGCACGTGTTCGGCGGGGTCCGCGAGCTGGTCGACTCGGCGCTCCAGGGGCTCGTGCAGCACCGACTGGTCACCTACGACCGCCGGACCGGCATGTACCGGGCCCGACTCGATGCCTTCCTTCCGTCCACCGACGCGGGGGGGGCGCGGACCGACTCGATGCCGACGGGCGGCGACCCGGCGCTCCGCACGAGCGTGCAGGAACTGATCGCGGCCGCGGACGCGCGAGCCACGTGTCCGTTGTGCGGCTCTCCCCTCCCGCCCGGACCGAAATCGATCCTGTGCGACAACTGTGCGGCGCAGGTCGGCTCCGGCTGAGCCGCGATGCCCGGGCGGGCCTGTCGGGAGTTTCCGTCCCGGACCGATGGACCGGGACCTTTGAACCCGAGATTGCCGGCTTAGAAGGCCGGTACTTTCTCCAAGCTAAGCTACAGGCCCGGAAAGTGGAACGGACCCCCGTTCCTTAATCCCTTTCCCGCGCGCGCGCGGACGCGCCGGCCGAGGCGACGAGGTGGGCGAGCCGCAACGGCTCCGGCCAGAAGCCCCGAACCGTGGTGCGATGGACCAGCGCTCGGGCGTCCGCGGCCGAGCACCCCACGCCCGTGGCGAGGATCGGCGTTCCGGGCGTCGGGACGCGGAAAAGCCGGTGCGCCCGCAGGAGACGCCACCGCCGATCCGCATCGCGGCCGAACCACGTGCGCAGCGCGACGTGGATCCGCTCGAAGTCGGGCGCCCGACGCGTCACCGCGACCACGGGCATCTCGAGCGCATCGTGAATGGCATCGAGGTCGAGAACGTTGAAACCGCCCACTACCGCCCCGTCCACGAGGAGCGCGCGCAACGCGTCCAGCGCGCCCAGGGACCGGACGAGCGCGATGACCGCCTCCGTACCGTCGACGCCGTCGACCCGAACCTTCGACGCACGCACGGCTTCGACGTACGACGGGGCCGACACGACGACCGCGGCGATCGGAGCGAACTGGTCGGTGCGCCCGAACGCGCCGTCGTCGACGGCGACGACGCGCGGGTGTTCCTTCGTGAGCGCCCGCCGCAACGCTAAGACCCCGGGGACGTTCTTCGCCGCCGAATGTCGGCGTCGACGGTGTACGTTCGATGCCCCGCGTGCGGCGGGGACCTTCGGGTCGCTCTGGCGCCCGAGCCGCCGACCCAGTGGTTTCCGTGTCCGCACTGCCGCACCCCGGTGCCGGTCGTCGCGCCGCGCGACCTGCCGCCGCTCTACGCGTGGGAGGTGCTGCCCGGTCTATATCCCAACCTGCCGCCGCCGCGGGTGCCGAAGTGGCGAGTCCGTCGGGCCGCCGCGGTCGCGCTCCTCGTCGTCGCGGTCGTCTCCGCCGGCCTGGCCGCCGGATTGATCCTCGCGGGCGTCGAGGCGGCCCAGCCGTCCCAGTACACGATCAGCGGCACCGTGGTCGGTCCGTCGGGCTCGGGTGCGGCGCCGATCCCGGGAGCGACCGTCACCCTGACCGACGACGCGGGCCGGGTGACGACCGTGGTCACCGGGTTCGACGGAACGTTCGCCTTCTCGAATGTCCCCAACGGGGGGGTCACCCTCAACGTATCGGCGACCGGCTACGCGCCGACGACCGTCTCCACGTTCGTTTCGAGCGTCTACGCGACGCAGTCGACCGGTATTCAGATCTCCCTTTCTCCGGGTACCTCCGCGAACGGTACGACCAACGACCTCACCCCGTTCCCGGACATGGAGCAGTTCCTCGCCTCGGTCGGGGCCGGGGCCATCCTCCTCGGGATCATCGGTCTCGTGGCGGGCTTCGCGGCGGTCGTCACGATCCGCGAGGACCGACCCGCGGTTGGGGTGCTCGGCGGGGCCGCGGGGCTTCTGTCGCCGCTGGCGCTCGTCTACCTGAGCCTCTCCTCCGCGCTGCCGATCCTGATCGAGGTCACGGCGGTCACGGCCGGTGCGGGAGCGTTCGTACTGGCGATGCGGGCGATGCAACTCGCCCAGACCGGACCCGCGCCGGACCCGAACTAAGGCGGACCGCGCGCCGGGGGACCGCGGGGGCTCGGCAACGCTCGGCGCGCCGGTTCGACGATCGCGCGCCGGTTCGTGTAGCCGCCCGTCAACGTGTGGTAGAAGGCGACCTTCGGTTCGCCGCGCTTCCAGCAGAGAAAGACGACCTCGCCGTCCTGGAGCCCGTAGAAGTCGATGAGCCCGCCCTCGAGGTCCTTCACCTCGATACCCTCGCGGCGGAGCCCCTGGACCGCCTCTTCGAGGCGCCGGGTCAAGTTCTGCCATTCCGCGTCCAGCCGCTGCTTCAATCCGTGGTCCGCATGGTCCGGGGCGTCGAGGTCCTTCCCCCAGAACGTGGCGAGCCGGTGCGTTTCCTCGTGGACCTCGCGCAGGCGCACGACCCATCCTCGAAGTCGGGGCAGGAGCTCTTCCAAACCGGCGAGCCGCCCGTTCGCCTCCTCGGGCGTCCAGAGCCGGGGAGGGTTCGGAAGGTCGACGTCGTGCGAGTCGGACCCGGTGCGCTCCATCGTCGATGCTCCTACCAATATCATGTCCGCACCCTATTTACGCAGATGATAGGCCCGAGGTAACCCGCGGTCCGCGGTTCCACCGGACGCGACGACCTACGAGGGACCGAGGGCGACCCGGGTGACGGCCCAACCTTCGTGGCGGTAGGCGGACTCGACCGCCTCTCCGTGGGCCGCGTCCCGGACCTCGAGCTCGACCTCGACCGTCACCTCGCCGGGGGGCCGGTCCGGCGACTCTCGGTCGTGGTGAATGTGACGGACGTTCGCGCCCTCGCGCGCCGGGACCGCGAGGAATTTCTCGAGTTGGCCGGGGAGGTCGCGCAGCGGGGCCCGAAGTCGGAGGAGCCGACCCTCCGCCGCGAGGCCGATGAACAGGATCCGGTCGAGAACGAACGGGTCCAGGTTCCCTCCACTGATGACGAGCACCACGGGTCCCTCGTTCGAGAGCGAGTCGTGCTCCAGGAGGGCGGCGAGACCGATCGCGCCCGCGCCCTCCGCCAGCACCTTCGCCTGTTCGAGGAGCAAGAACGCGGCCCGGGCGATCGTGCGGTCGTCGACGGTCACGGCGCGAGCGTCGGCTGCGCGGAGGACGCGGAACGGAAGGTCGCCGATCTGACGCGTGGCGAGGCCGTCCGCGAACGTCCACGGGCGACTCCCGAGAATCACGTGGCCCGCCTCGAGGGACGGCCGAAGGTTGTCGGACCCCTTCGGTTGCACTCCGACGATCTCCGCGGAGCTGCCGCGCCCTCGAACGGCCGCCGCGATCCCGGCGAGGAGTCCACCGCCTCCGACGCCCGAGATGATCCGCCGCGTGTCGGGCAGATCGTCCAGGATCTCGAGTCCGACGGTTCCTTGTCCGGCGACGATGAACGGGTCGTCGTACGGGTGGATGTAGGTGAGGCGCTCCTCGGTGGCCAGCCGAACGGAGTAGTCGTGCGCTTCGTCGTAGTCCGCACCCTTCAGGATCACCCTCGCCCCGAGGGCGCGGGTCAGGCTCACCTTCAGCGGCGACGCGGTCTCGCCCATCACGATCGTCGCGGGCACCCCGCGCGCTCGCGCGGCCCACGCGACGCCCTGAGCGTGGTTCCCCGCCGACGCGGCGATGACCCCTCGCTTGGCCTCCTCGGGCGTCAGTTGGGCGATCCGGTGGGTCGCGCCCCGGAGCTTGAACGCGCCGGTGTGCTGGAGGTTTTCCAGTTTGAGATAGATCGGGATGTCGGGAAGGCCGGGGAACCGCGGTGCCCGGATCATCGGGGTTCGGACGACCTTCCCGGCGATCGTGCGCGCGGCCGCCTCGACGTCCGCGAGGGTCACCGGGATCTCCGCGCGAGCGTTCATGCGATGCCCGAGCGCGCGAGCGCCGCTTTCGGCTTAATCGTTCGGGTCCCGGAAACCGGCCACCGCGAGTTTCGGGCGCGCACCGGATTTCTCTACGCGCGCGTTCGGCCGCGGTAGAACGGGCCGGTCGATTTCTCCTCGAAAAACGCGAGGATTCTCTCGGTGCCGACGCGACTTTCGGCAGGCCTTATATAGGGTACCTTTCTCCCCCGTCCCCACTGGAGGCAGGACCCCCTATCGACTCATGGCACGGCATAAGCCCCGGCGAGGATCTCTCGCCTTTTCTCCCCGCGTCCGCGCCGCCCGTCCGGTGCCCCGAATTCGGTCCTGGCCCGCCGGGCCGGCCAAGCCCGCGATCGAAGGATTCGCGGGGTACAAGGTCGGAATGACCCACGCCTTCATCGTCGATTATCGTAAGCGATCCACCACCGCGGGTCAGGAGTTGGCCGTCCCGGTGACGGTCGTCGAAGTTCCGCCCCTTCGCATCGCGGGCGCCCGGATCTATAAACGCGGGCCGTACGGTTCGCGGGTGACGGGCGAGGTGTGGGGATCCGGCACGCTGGAACAACTCTCTCGCCGCATCCCGACCCACCCGGCCAGCAGCGATGACGCGGTCTCCGCGTTCTCGTCCCTCGCGGGCGACGAGGTTCGTCTGCTCGTACACACCCAACCGCATCTCATCACCGGTACGCCCTCGAAGACACCGCAGCTGTTCGAAGTTCGCGTCTCGGGCGACAAGTTCGACGAACGGCGCGACTTCGCCGTGAAGCAGCTCGGCCAAGAGGTCTCGGCGGACCAGTTGATCAAGGAAGGCGAGTTCCTGGACGTGCTCGGCGTGACGAAGGGGTTCGGGTTTCAGGGCCACATCCAGCGATGGGGCGTCAAGCTCCAGCCCCGCAAGAACTCGAAGCACCGCCGCATGATCGGCACCCTCGGGCCGCACAACCCCAGCTTCGTGACGTACCGGATCCCGCAAGCCGGCCAGCAGGGATACCACCGCCGAACCCAGTTCAACATGCGCGTCCTCAAGGTCGTCCGCGACCCGCGCACCGACCCCGTGACCCCCGCCGGCGGATTCCCCCACTACGGCGAGGTCCGGAGCGCCTGCATCGTCCTCCACGGCTCCCTCCCCGGACCGGCGAAGCGCCTCCTGCGCTTCCGCGCGCCGATGCGCAGCCGCGTCGCCACGGTCGAAAAGGTCGACCTCCGCTACTTCTCCACGCGTTCGAAGCAGGGCGTATGACGTCGCCGGACGCGCCCCCGGCCGACGCCGCTCCGCCGAAGGAGCACGCCGCGGCCCACCACCGCGTCCACCTCGTGGGCGTGGACGGCAAGGCCGGCGCGTCGTACACCCTCCCCATGGCGTTCTCGACCCCATACCGCCCCGACCTCATCCAGCGCGCGGTCGTGGCGGCCCAGAGCCACCGGATCCAGCCGCACGGGACGAGCCCAACGGCCGGCGCCCGTCACTCGGTCTACTGGTCCGGCAAGGGGAAGGGAGTCGCTCGAACGCCGCGATTGATGGACTCGATGCGCGGCGCCCAGTCCCCGAACACCGTCGGCGGCCGTCGCGCCCACCCGCCCCGGGTTGCGACGATCTGGGCGAAGAAGATCAACAAGAAGGAGCGGCAACTCGCGTTCGCTTCGGCTCTCAGCGCCACCCGCGATGCAAAGCTCGCCGCGGCGCGCGGCCACCGGCTGCCGACCGGTGCCCACCTCCCCTTCGTCCTCGAGGACCCGATCGAGGGGATCAACACCTCGGCGGACGCCCGGGAGTTCCTTCAACGTCTGAAGCTGTGGTCCGATGTGGACCGCGCCCGCGACGGGACCCGCATGCGCTCGGGTCGAGCGGCGCGGCGCGGGCGCGTTCGCTACACGCCCCGCAGCCTGCTCGTCGTGACCAGCGCTGCCGGTAAGGCGCGCGGATTCCGCAATCTCGCCGGTGTCGAGGTCGTGCCGGCCCCCCGCCTCGGGACCGAGGACCTGGCTCCCGGCGGCGCCGCGGGCCGTCTCACCTTGTTCTCCCACTCCGCGGTCGAGTCGCTGCGTCGCCGCCTCGGGGAGGTCGCCGCATGAGCGAATTCCGTCACCGCGTCGTGCTCCACGCCTACGTCACCGAGAAGTCGATGGACGAGATGGAGCGCCTCAACAAGCTCGAGTTCGCCGTGGACCGGCGGGCGAACCGCGCCGAGATCAAGCGCGCGGTCGAGGGCCTCTATCAGTGCAAGGTCGCGAAGGTGAACGTGAAGATCGTCCGCGAAGGCAAGATCGCGACGGTCACCTTCACGAAGGACTACTCGGCGGAGGACATCGGCAGCCGAGCCGGGGTGTTCTGATGGGGAAACGCATCATCTCCCGGCGACGCGGCAGTGGGACCGGCACGTACCGCTCCCCGAGCCACCGCCACCACGGGCCGATCTACCATCCCGCCCCGTCCATCGTGGGCGAAGGGAAGGTCGTGAACATCGTCATGGCACCGGGACGCTCCGCCCCGGTCGCCGAGGTCACCGGGCCGGGCGGCGAATCGCTCCGGCTGCTCGCTCCGGCCGGACTTGCCACCGGGGACTCCGTCACGCTCCACGAGGGCCGTGTCGACCGCGGTTCGATCCTTCCGCTCGGGAAGATCCCCGACGGGACGCTCGTCTCCAATCTCGAAGTAAAGCCGTTCGACGGCGGCCGGCTCGTCCGGTCCGCGGGCGCCAGCGCGCTGGTCGTCGCGCACACCGAGAAGGAAGTCACCGTCCAGCTCCCGAGCGGTCAGTTCAAGCAGTTCCTGCTCACGTGCCGCGCCCAGGTCGGCGCGGTCGGGGGCGGGGGTCGCCGCGAAATGCCGATCATCAAGGCCGGCAAGAAGGTATGGACGACCCATTCCCTCGCGCGCGCCCCGGTCAAGGTGCGCGGCGTGGCGATGAACCCCGTCAACCACCCGTTCGGTGGCGGCGCGCACCAGCACGTCGGACGCCCCAGCACGGTCGCGAGCGGCACGTGGCCCGGGGCGAAGGTCGGCCGATTCTCTCGATCCGTCCGTAAGAAGAAGCGTCTGCGGGCCCAGCGGGGAGGCGGCGGCTAGCCATGGCGAAGGCGAAGAAGGCCAAGAAGGTAGAGTCGCGCCGCAAGCGCGAGTTCACCTACCGCGGGCTGACGCTACCGGAGCTCCAGGCGCTGAGCCTCGAGCAGTTCGCCAAGATCGCGCCGAGCCGCACCCGTCGTTCGATCCGCCGCGGCTTCAACGCGGAGACGACGGCGTTCTACGAGCGACTCGGGTCGACGCCGGCCGAGAAGGTCGTCCGAACGCACTGTCGGGACGCGCTCATCCTCCCCGGGCACGTCGCCCGCCGCGTCGCCGTGTACAATGGCAAGGAGTTCAAGGAAGTCGAGATCCGACCCGAGATGGTCGGACATTACTACGGAGAGTTCTGCCTGACCCGCCGGTTCGAGAAGCACTCCGGACCGGGCGTCGGCGCGACGCGGTCGTCGAAGTTCATGCCGCTCAAGTGAGGAAGGTCGGGAAGGTTCGATGCGGGGATACACGTACCGGGAGGAGCCGGGGGTCAGCGTCGCCCGGGCCCGGGGGCTCGAGGTCCCGATGTCGCCGAAGAAGACCTACGAGGTCCTGAACGCGATCCGGGGACTCCCGCTCGACCGTGCGCGCGAAGTGCTCGAGGACGCGATCGCGATGAAGAAGGCGATCCCGTTCCGGCGGTACAACCAGGAAACGGCCCACAAGCGCGGGGTCGGACCGGGCCGCTATCCGATCAAAGTGGCGAAGACCCTCTTGCAGATCCTCAAGAACGCGGAAGAGAACGCGGAGTACGACAGCCTGGACACCGACGCGCTCTACGTCAAGGTCGCGGCGTGCAGTCGCGGGCGCATCCGCAAGGCGAACATGCCGCGCGCCCAGGGCCGCGCGACGCAGTGGAACGAGCAGACCACCAACGTCGAGATCGTGCTCGCCGAGCGGAAGGAGTCGTCATGAGCTCGGAACAGAAGGTCATCCAGGAGGCGATGCGTCGCGTCCTGCTCAAGGACTACCTCGTCCAGGAGAGCGCGCGCGCCGGCTTCGGCGGCCTCGAGATCACGCGGACCCCGATGGGCACGCGCGTCACCCTCATCTGCGAACGCCCCGGGATCCTGATCGGCCACCGCGGCGAGCTGATCAAGCGGCTCACTGAGGACATTCAGCACCGGTTCCAACTCGACAACCCCCAGATCGAGGTCCAGGAGGAGCGGCAGCCGAGCTTGAACGCCCAGTTGATGAGCGAGAAGCTCGCGTCGACCCTCGAGCGCGGCTGGCACTTCCGCCGCGCCGGCCACTCGACCGTCCGCCGGATCATGGAATCGGGCGCCCGCGGCTGCCAGGTGATCCTCTCCGGGAAGTTGACCGGCGAGCGGCACCGCACCGAGCGGTTCAAAGCCGGCACGATCAAGTACTGCGGCGAGGCCGTGCATCTCTGGATCGGCAAGGGGTTCTACCAGGCGCGACTGAAGCCCGGTGTCATCGGCGTCAACGTCTGGATCATGCGCCCGACGGCGAAGCTCCCCGACGAGATCGTCGTGAAGGGCGTCGAGGACCGGCCGAAGCCCGTGCCGGTCGAGCTCCCGCCCCTCGAGGAGCCCGGCGTTCCGCTGCCCCCGCCCGACACGGCGGAGGCCGGAGGACTTCCCCTGTGACGCTCCTTCGCATGAAGGAGCTCCGTGAGCTCTCCGACGCCGACCTGAAGAAGAAGATCTCCGATGTGGAGAACGACCTCCTGCGCGAGCGCGGCGTCGCCGCGATGGGCGGCGCGCCCCCGAGCCCCGGGCGGATGCGCGCACTTCGGACGAACGTTGCCCGCGCCCTCACGGTGCTCAACGAACGGTCGCTCGCGGCCGGACCCCGGGAGGTTCGGCGCCCGTAGGGAGGGAGTCGAGGTGCTTCTATGTCGGCTCTCCAGGGTTCCTCGGGCGAATTGTCGCGTTCGGAGCGCGAAGCGCTCGCCGGCGAACTCCTCGGTGCTTCGGTCGTCCTTCCCGCATCGCGCGCCCTCCGCCACTCGGTCGAGGGGACGATCGTGGACGAGACGCTCTCCACGTTCGTCATCCGGGTCCCGGGCCGCGCGCGCACGGTGCGCGTGGCGAAGGCCGGCCTCGAGGGGACGATCGTCCTCGGCGCCGGAGAGTTACCGTTAAGAGGCGATTCTCTTCGCGTCCGCCCTGAGGACCGCACGAAGCGGCTCTTGACGAGTGGTCCCCGGAGAAATCGATGACCCCGTCGCGTTCGCCCGCGCATCGTCGCGCCCGGGATATCGGTCTCGACGTCCGGGCCCCGAAAGCCTGGTGCGAGGACGCCCACTGTCCGTTCCACGGCCGCCTCTCCCTGCGCGGCCAGGTGATCGAGGGGACCGTCGTCTCCACCTCGATGCAGCATTCCGCCGTCGTCGAGCGGACGCTCCTCCACTTTGTCCCGAAGTTCGAGCGGTACGAGAAGCGCCGCCGCCGGTACCTCGCTCACGCGCCGCCCTGCCTGAACGTGCCGGTCGGTCACCGCGTTCGGATCGCGGAAACCCGCCCGCTCTCGAAGCTCGTTTCGTTCTGCATCGTCGAGGACCTCGGCGAGGCGGCGTTCCAGGTGGAGAGCGAGGAGCAGCCGGTCGCGCCGCCGACCGCGACGGCTCCCGCGAAGGAGGAGGCCGCATGAAGGGCCTCGCCGGACGCCGCGGCCGCGACCTCCCGAAGGGAGCCCGGCTCGACTGCGTCGACAACACCGGCGCCAAGATCGTCGAGATCATCGCCGTCATGAACTGGCACGGCACGCACCGACGCTACCCCCGCGCCGGGATCGCCGACCTCGTGGTCGTCTCGGTGAAGAAGGGGACCCCCGAGATGCGGAAGCAGGTGCTGCACGCCGTCATCGTCCGCGCCCGCGCGCCGTTCCGGCGCCCGGACGGGACCCGTCTGCAATTCGAGGACAACGCCGCGGTCATCACGACCGAGACCGGCGAGATCAAAGGTTCCCAGATCAAGGGCCCGGTGGCGAAGGAGGCCGCCGAGCGATGGCCGCGGATCGCCGCGGCCTCGTCGATCATCGTGTAAGGAGGTCGACGGTCGGATGCGAGCCTCTCCCAGTTCTCCCCGCCGCCAGCGAAAGGCGTACTACACCGCCGGTACGTTCGAGCGTCGCCGCCGGATGACCGTCCCGCTGTCGCGCGAGCTCCGGGGCCGGTTCCGCACCCGTTCCCTCCCGATCCGCAAGGGCGACACCGTGCGGGTCCTGTCGGGCAGCTTTGTTGGCCGCGAGGAGCGCGTCGCGAAGGTCGTCCGCCGCGACTACGCCGTCGTCCTCGACAATGTCACGCTCAAGACGGGCGAGGACAAGCTGAAGCCTCTCCCGATCCGCACCTCGCATCTCGTGATCACCCGCCTGAACCTCTCCGACCCGTGGCGCCGCCGCATCCTCAAGGTCTCCGACGAGGAGGTCACGCCCGAGGAGCTCGGCGTGAGTACCGAGGGGGAGGAGTCGGCGGAACCGACCCCATCGGAATCGGCGCCCGCGAATCCGGACGACGCACCCGAGCCCGCCCCCGCCGCGAAGCCGAAGCGCGCCCCGAAGAAAGCGGCGGCCGCGACCGACGCGGACGATGACGCTGGGGACGATGCCGAGGAGGACGCGGCATGACGTTCCGGCTCAAGCGCCGGGCCGCGCCCCGCGCCTGGACGATCCCCCGAAAAGGGTCGAAGTGGGTGAAGCGCCCGGGACCCGGGCCCCACGCTCAGGATCAATCGATCCCGCTCCTGCTCGTCCTGCGCGACATTCGGCACATCGCTGCGACCGCCCGGGAGGCCCGCATCCTGCTGCGCGCCGGAAGCGTGCGCGTCGATGGCAAGGTCGCGAAGGACCTCGACCGGGGCTTGGGCCTGATGGACACGTTCTCGCTCGCGAAGCCGCTCGACGCGCACTACCGCGTCGTGAAGGACCGGCACGGCAAGCTCGTCCTCGTCACGATCCCGTCCGCGGAGGCGACCGTCAAGATCGGCCGCGTCCGCTACAAGCACGCCGTCCCGAAGGGGAAGGTCGAGGTGACGCTCCATGATGGGCGGAACCTCCTCGTCCCGTCGGACAGCGCCTACCGCGTCGGGGACTCGCTCAAGATCGAGGTACCCAGCCAGAAGGTGGTCGAGCACCTGCCGCTCGCCGCCGGCGCGCTCGCCTACATCGCGGGGGGCTCGCACGTCGGCGAGCTCGCGCGGGTCGAGAAGGTCGAGGTGCGGAACTCCTCGCAGCCGAACCTGGTGCACTTCAAGGAAGGGTTCTCGACCGTCAAGGAGTACGTCTTCGTGGTCGGGCAGAACGCGCCCGAGGTCACGATCGCCGAGGGAGTGGACCGATGAGCGCGAGCCCGGCGAGCGCCACGGCGGCCCCGAAGCCGACGACAGAGAACCCGCACCGCGCGATCCGCGTCATCAAGATCGTCGTCAACGCGGGCGTCGGAGAGTCCGGGGAGAACCGGACGAAGGCGGAGAAGGTGCTCCAGATGGTCACGCACCAGAAGCCGATCGCGACCCGCTCGCATTCGACGAACCGGGACTTCGGCATCCGAAAGGGCCAGGAGATCGGCGCGAAGGTGACGCTCCGCGGCGCCGTCGCGGTCGACTTCCTCGACCGTGCCTTCGAGGCGCGCGACCGCCAGCTCGACGTCGACTCGATCGACCGCAACGGGAGCTTCTCGTTCGGGATCGCCGACTACACCGATTTCACCGGCATGAAGTACGACCCCCAGATCGGGATCCACGGGATGGACATCGCGGTCGAGGTCGGCCGCGCCGGCTACCGGGTGCGCGCCCGACGGGTCCGTTCCCGACCGATCCCGAAATCGATCCGCTCCACGGCGGCGGAGACCCGTTCCTTCCTCGAGAGCGCCTTCAAAGTGACGATCCTGGAGTGAGCCCGCGATGTCGAAACCGAAGAAGCAGTTCGGACGCAAGGAGGGATGCCTCCGGTGCGACCGCAAGCGCGGGATCGTGCGCCGGTACGGCCTCCATGTATGCCGCCAATGCTTCCGAGAGGTCGCCGTCGACCTCGGGTTCCGTAAGTACCAGTAGAGGAGGGGACGACGATGCAGATGGACCTACTCAACGACGCGCTCGTCACGCTCCGCCACGCCGACCAGGACGGCAAGCCGAGCGTCGAGATCGCGCCCACCTCGAAGCTGATCGCCGAAGTGCTCCGGATCTTCCGCGACCACCACTACATCGAGGAGTTCACGTTCGTCCCGACGGGGACGGGGGGCAAGTACGAGGTCAAGCTCTCGCGACGGATCAATTCCTGCGGTGTGATCAAGCCACGGCTCGCCGTCCCGCACGGCAATCTCGAGCGGTACGAAGCCCGGTTCCTCCCGGCACAGGATTTCGGTCTCCTCGTTCTTTCCACGAACCGCGGTGTGCTCTCGCACAACGAGGCGCGGGAGCTCAAGATCGGAGGTCGGCTGCTGGCCTATGTCTACTGAGAACGAGCGCAGCCAGGAGGAGTTCCCCATCCCCTCCGGCGTGAAGTTCACCGTCGGTCCGGGCAAGCTGAGCGCGAAGGGCCCGCTCGGGACTGTGGAGCGTCCGTTCCCGTCCGACGTCCTCGAGCTCGCGGTCGACGGAACGACCGTCCACCTCCGGCTTCTGATCCCGGCGGACCGCAAGCGCTCCCAATCCCTCCTCCGGACCTGGGCGGCCCACGTGAAGAACATCGCGGGCGGCCTCACCGCGGGCGTCGAGGCGAAGATGAAGGTCGTCGCCGCACACTTCCCGATGAAGGTCTCCGTCCGCGGCGAGGAGCTCGTGATCGAGAACTTCCTCGGCGAGAAATACCCGCGGACGACGAAGCTGTGGCACGGCATCAAGGCCGTCGTTGACGGCGACATCGTCACGCTCACCGGCTACGACGTGGAGCAGGTCGGCCAAAGCGCGGCGAACATCGAACGGGTGACGCACATCCGCGACTACGACCCGCGCGTCTTCCAGGACGGCATCTACCTCATCGAACGCGCGCATCTCAAAGAGGCGAGCTGATGGCGGACGACGAGTCGCCCGCGACCCCCGCGGGGAAGCCGAAGAAGAAGGCGATGGCCAAGCCCCAGGACGACGCGCCCGCGAAGCCGGCGCCGAAGGCGACCCGGGCCGAGCCGAAGGAGGATGCGGAGGAGACGGAGGACGACGAGCCGAGGGCCCCGCGACGGGCCGGTCTCTCCGACGACCGCCGCCGCCTGTTGACGGTACGCCGCAAGCTCGATAAGAAACGGCCGATCTTCGGCCGCACCGCGGCCAACCGGTACTGGCGGATCGGTCGGTGGGACTCCTGGCGTCGCCCGCGGGGACTCCAATCCAAGCAGCGCCGCCACTACGGGTACCGGACGCAGATCGTCAGCATCGGATACCGTTCGCCCGCCGCCGTCCGCGGCCTGGTGCCGAGTGGGTTCCGCCCGATCCTCGTGCGCACGCCGGACGACCTCGAACACCTCGATGCGAAGACCGAGGCCGCGATCATCGCGCGGACCGTCGGGACGCGCCGTCGACTGACGCTGGAAGAGACCGCGCGCAAGCTCGGCGTCCACGTCCTCAACCCAATCGTTAAGACCGAGCGGGAGGCGTAGAAGCGATGCCCGACCTCGCGAATCAGCGACGACTCGCCGCCGCCCTCCTGAAGTGCGGCGAGGGACGCGTCTGGATCGACCCCGCGAGCCAGGACGAGCTCGCGGACGCGGTCACGCGCGCGGACCTCCGTTCCGCGATCAAGGCCGGTGTCATCCGACGGAAGCGCATCCCCGGCACGTCGCGCGTCCGCGCGCGGCGCCACGCCGAAGAGCTCGCCAAGGGACGCCACGCGGGCCCCGGCTCGCGCCGCGGCGCCCCCCGGTCGCGGCTTCCGAAAAAGGACCGGTGGATGCGCCGCATCCGGGCCCAACGCTCCCTCTTGAAGGAACTCCGCGACGGAAAGAAGATCGCCCCGGGGATCTACCGCGAGTTCTACCGAAAGGCGAAGGGCGGCATGTTCCGCAGTCGCGCTCACCTCGTCGTCAACCTCCGACTCGCCGGGCACCTGAAGGAGGCGACGCAGTGAGCGACAGCCCGAACTATCGCGTTCCGTTCCGTCGCCGCCGCGAAGGGAAGACCGACTACCGCGTCCGGCTCCGGCTCCTCAAGTCCGGCGAGCCCCGCGCCGTCGTCCGCCTGACCGACCGGCGCTGCCGCGTGTCACTTATCGCCTACGACGCGACCGGCGACCGGGTCCTCGCCGCGGCCGACAGTCGCGAGCTCGGGCAGATCGAATTCCCGGAGGGCAGCTTTGCGTCCACGCCGGCCGCGTACCTCACCGCGTATCTCGCGGGCATGCGCGCGAAGGCGCACGGGACCGAGAGTGCGGTGCTCGACGCGGGCCTCCGCCACCCCACCGCGGGGGGCCGGATCTCCGCCGCCCTGAAGGGCCTGCTCGACGCCGGTATTGAGATCCCCCACGGCGAGGGCGGATTCCCGGGGGCGGAGCGGCTGAACGGCAAGCACCTCGGAAAACCGCTCCCGAACCCGCTCGAGTCGTACAAGCTGAAGCTTCCCTCCCTCACCACCGCCGCCCCGAAGGAGGCCGCGTCGTGAGCGGTGGGTACGGCGATCGCCGTGGGCCGGGCGGACCCCCGCCGGTGGCCGCGCCCCCTCCGTGGGTCCCCAAGACGGAACTCGGGAAGCGCGTCGCCGCGGACGATATCACGACGATGAGCGCCGCGCTCGCAACCGGCCTTCCGCTCCGGGAGCCGCAGATCGTCGACAAGCTGCTCCCCGGGCTCCACGACGAAGTGCTGGACGTCAACATGGTCCAGCGGATGACGGACTCCGGTCGGCGGTTCAAGTTCGCGGTCACGGTCGTCGTCGGCAACGGCGACGGGTTCGTCGGCCTCGGTCGCGCCCGCGGCCGCGAGGTCGGCCCGACGATCCGACGCGCCATCGACCGGGCGAAGCTCGGCGTCGTCGAGGTCCTCCGCGGGTGCGGCAGCTGGGAGTGCGGCTGCGGCCGGTCCCACTCGCTTCCGTTCCAGATCCACGGTCGTTCCGGGTCGGTCGTCGTCACGTTCCGGCCGGCGCCGCGCGGAGTCGGCCTCGCCGTCGGTGGCGTGGCGAAGCCGGTGCTCCGGTTCGCCGGCATCACCGATGCCTGGGGCTACACCGCGGGACACTCCAAGACGACGGTGAACTACGCCCAGGCCGCGTACCGCACCCTCGTCGCGCTGTCGGAGCTCAAGGTTCCTCCCGAAGATGCCGCACGGTTGAAGATCGTTCGCGGCCCCGTCGGCACGTCGATCCTCCCCCCGAAGGAGGAGGGCGCGCGCCCGATGGGACGAGGACGCGGCGGCCGGCGCCCGGGCGGGCGCGGTGGCCCACCGGGTCGCGGCCGGCCGGGCCAGGGCCGCGGTGGACCGGGCGGTCCGCCGGGCGCGGGCCCGCCGCGGCGACCGGCACCGGCGACGGGGGGGAGGTAGTTCGATGGCGTGGATGGTAGTGCGAGTCCGGGGAACGATCCATGCGCGGCACGACATCGTGGAGACCCTCCAGTTCCTCCACCTTACGCGACCCAACCACGCGACGGTCGTCCCCGAGGCGGCGTCGTACAAGGGGATGCTGCACAAGGTGCAGGGGTACGTCACGTGGGGCGAGGCCGAACCCGAAACGGTCGGTCTCTTGCTCCAGGAACGCGGGGAGACCGTCGGGGGCAAGCGAGTCACCGCGGAGGTGCTCGGGGACGAGATCCGCGACAAGGACCTCCCCGAGCTCACGCGCCACGTCTCCGAAAAGGGATTGCCCCCGATCGCGGGCCTGCGCCCTCGGTTCCGGCTGAAGGCTCCGAAGGGTGGCTGGCGGTCGACGAAGAAGCCGTACGCGCTCGGCGGCGCGCTCGGTTACCGCGGCCGGTCCGTCAACGAGCTCGTCCGCCGGATGATGTGAGGAAGGAGAGATGCCGAGTCGAACCAGGAAGTTCCGGGGCCTCCGCACGCACGGTCGAGGCATCAAGGCTGGCCGCGGCGCTGGCAAGCAGGGCGGCCGCGGCAACGCCGGTCTCCACAAGTACAAGTTCAAGTCGATGCTGATCTACGCGCCGGACCATTTCGGGCGGCACGGCTTCAAGCGGCCCCCCGAGATCGTGGCGCGGCCGATGGCCCTCAACGTGGGCGAATTGGACTCGTTCGTGCCCGTCCTCGAGGCGGCCGGTGCGCTCTCCCGAGAGGGGGAGGCGTTCGTCGCCGACCTGACGAAGGCCGGCGTCGACCGGCTGCTGGGCGGAGGGAGCTCGGAGCGCTCCTGGAAAGTCATCGTCGCGCACGCCACGCGCCACGCTCGCGAGAAGGTCGCCGTCGTCGAACCTACGAAAACTTCGAAGGACGGCCCGACCGCCCCCGCGCGCGCCCCGTAGACTATATAATTCAGGCTCGGGGTCGCCGGCGGATCGATGGCGGACGAGGAGATCCCACGGGATAACCGCTGGGCCCTCGTGCTCGCGATCATCGGGATCGCGTTCCTCTCGCTGATCTGGTACTGGGGCCAGCCGACGGTCATCGCGTTCGCCGTCGCGGCGTTCATCGTCTTCGTCGTCACCGCGGTGCTCTACCTCGGCCTCTCGTACAAGGGATCGCGTTCGCGTCTCTACGGACTGAAACCGATCACGTCGCGGATGCCCGCCGTGACCCAGCCGAAGGGCCACGTGCATTTCCGCACGAAGATGTTCTGGACGATCGGCGTCCTGCTCCTGTACTTCCTGCTCACGAACATCTACCTCTTCGGGGTCGACCAGGCGACCATCATCGATCTGTTCGCGAGCTACCGCGCCATCCTCGCCGGCGCGCAGGGCACGCTGATGGACCTCGGGATCGGGCCGATCGTTACCGGCTCGATCATCATGCAACTGTTCACGGGGGCGAAGATCATCAACCTCGACCTCACCGACGACGAGGACAAGGGGACGTACCAGGGCACGCAGAAGGTGCTCGTCGTGGCGATGATCTTCATCGAGGCCGTCCCCCAGGTGTTCGGCTACATCTCGCCGTCCTCGAGCCTCGTGAGCTCGCTCGGGAGCGCCTCGGCCGGTAACGGGATGCTCCTCGCCCAGGTGATCATCATCGCCCAGCTCGTCTTCGGCAGCTACCTCGTCTTCCTGATGGACGAGGTCGTCTCGAAATGGGGGATCGGCTCGGGGATCTCGCTGTTCATCGCGGCCGGCGTGTCGCAGCAGATCGTCCAGGGGACGCTCAATTGGGTCCCGCAGAATCCGGGCTCGCCGCTCTCGACCGGCAATCCTCCGAGCGGAACGATCCCGAAGACGATCTACCTGATGACCCACTTATCGGCAACGCAGATGGCCGGCGGCGGCTGGGAGCTCGTGCTCCTGCGCGCCCCGAATCCGATCGTCGCGCTCGTCGGCACGGCCGCGATCTTCTTCCTCGTCGCCTGGACCGAGTCGACGCGCATCGAGCTTCCGCTCTCCCATGCCGAGTCGCGGGGCGCGCGCGGCCGCTACCCGTTGCGGCTGATCTACGCGTCGAACATCCCGGTCATCCTGATGTCCGCCCTGCTCGCGAACGTCTCGGTGTTCACGATCCTCCTGTGGACGAACCCGACGTTGATCCACTTCCCGCTGATCGGACATCAGTGGTGGATCGGCTCGTATCCGAGCGCGGCCCAGGCCGCGACCTCGAACATAAGCCAAACTCAGCCCTTAACGGGCGGAGCGTACTACTTCTCCACGGTCAACGGCCTCGAATCGTGGTTGTTACCGATCATCAACTACCAGCAGTACGGCTCGTTCCTCGTCGGCCACACCTGGTGGCAGGGGCTGATCCACGTGGCCGTCTACTTCTGCGCGATGGTCGGCGGCTCGATCCTGTTCGCCAAGTTCTGGATCCAGACGACGAACATGGGGCCGGAGGCGGTCGCTCGCCAGATCGAGGCGTCCGGCATGCAGATCCCCGGGTTCCGTAGAGAGCCCCGCGTCTTACGCCGGGTGCTCGAACGGTACATCCCCGTGATCACGGTCATTTCGGGCGCCGCGGTGGGCGCGCTCGCCGCCGGCGCCGACCTCATAGGGACCCTCGGCAATGCCTCCGGTACCGGAGTGCTGCTGATGGTCGGCATCATCATCAACCTCTACGAGGCGATGGGCCGCGAGCAACTGATGGAGATGAACCCGCTGCTCCGTCGGTTCCTCGGAGGCGAGTCGTAGGCCCGTGCCGACGGACGAGGAGCCCCTCCCGTCGATCGTTCCGGCCCACGAGCCCCTGACGAGCGAGGAGAGCGACGACGTAGCCGCCGAAGAGGTCGCGGAGACCGCGGCCACGCGTCCGGCGCGCCCGTCGCCGCCGCCGTTCAAGATCTCGGTGTTCGTCTACGCCTTCCTCGGGATGCTCGGGCTCCTGATGGTCATCGACACCTCGGCGCGCAACGCGATCGCGACGCTCCTCGGGATCTCGTCGGCCCAGTCCGGTCCGTTCTACTACGTGTTCGGATTCCAGAGCCAGCACCTGCTCGCAACGATGGCGGTGGCGGGTGCGATCGAGATGCTGGTCACGGCGCTGGCGTACAACTACACGACGGACTGGATCAAGCAGGCGAAGGTATCGAAGTGGAGCGCCGCGTTCCGCAAGGTCCAGATGGACGCCATCCGCTCGGGCAAGAAGGACCGCATTGCCGCGCTGAAGCCGCACCAGGAGCGGCTGACCCGCCTCTCCGCGGAAGTGTCGATCGCCCAGTTCAAGGGGATGGCGATCACCTGGTTCCTCCTGATCCTGATCTACACCTGGATCGGGCTCCTGATCGAGAACGCGCCGCTCGCCGCGCAGAACGTCAGCCTCGGGGGCACGATCGTCAACATCTATGCCTACCGCGTGTTCAATTTCTTCCCTCTCTGGTTCTTCATCTTCAGTCTGTACACCATCCCGGCCTCGCTGGTCTTCCGCCGCATCCTGAAGAACTACTGGCTGCGCCGCCGCCTCGCTGATTCGGCCCCCCCGTCGAGCCCCCCGGCCCTGGGCGCCGCGGGGGGTTCGGTGTGATCGGGTGGGTCGTTGCCCTCGGGGGCCCACCGGGGAGCGGAAAATCGACGGCCGGTCGGAAGGTCGCCGACGAGCTCCATCTGCTCTACCGGTCGGCGGGCGGTGAGTTCCGGGCCGAAGCCGCGCGCCGCGGCATGGACCTCGAGTCGTTCGGGAAGTATGCCGAATCCCACCCCGAGGTCGACCGCGACCTCGACCGCACCATGCAGGGTCTCGCGCGGCCCGGCGTCGTCCTCGACGGACGGATCCAGGGAGTTCTCTGCCGGCGCGCGGGGACCCCGGTTCGGTATATCGTCGTGACCGCGACCGAGGAAGAGCGAGCGCGCCGGGTCGCTCGACGGGACGGAGGTTCGGTCGCGGACGCACTCTCGCAGATCCGCGCTCGCGAAGCGAGCGAGCGAGCTCGCTACTCGAGGTACTACGGGATCGACCTCGACACGGAGGTCCCCGACCTGACGGTGGATTCGACCTCCACGCCGTCCGACGGGGTCGCGGCCGCGATCGTGGAGTTCCTGCGCGCCCCGGCCCGAGGCCCCGTCGGATGACCGACCCCGTCGACGATCGGATCCGCGAGGGGGCGTTCCTCCTCCTCGACAAGCCCCGCGGACCGTCGTCCCATCAGGTCACCGCGTGGGCGAGGGACCTGCTCGGCGTCGACCGCGCCGGCCACGCCGGTACGCTCGACCCGAACGTATCGGGGCTCCTGTGGGTCGGCGTCGGGCCGGCGCTGAAACTGCTGCCGCTCGTCCTCGAGTTCCCGAAACGATACGTCGGGGTCGTGACGTTCCACGCGAACGTGGCCCCGCGGGACCTCGATCGCGCGGTCGCGGAGTTCACCGGGCCGATCTACCAGACCCCGCCGGTCCGGTCCGCGGTCCGCCGGGAGCGGCGCATCCGTACGATCCACCGCCTGGCGGTCATCGACACGGACGGTCCCCAACGGGTCCTCGACGTCGTCGCCGACTCGGGGACGTACATCCGGACCCTCGCGGTCGACCTCGGCGAGGCGCTCGGCGTCGGCGCCCACCTCGAGGAGCTCCGTCGTATCTCGACGGGCCCGTTCGACGAGTCGCGTTCGGTCTCGATGACCGTCCTCGCGGACGCGGCCTCCGCGCGGGCGGCGGGCGACCCGGCCCCGATGCTCGCCCTCCTCCATCCGATCGCCGAGGTGTGGAGCGAGTTCCCGACGGTCGTGGTCAAGGACGCTGCGGCGAGCGCGCTAGCGCACGGCGCCGGTCTCGCGCGGGGCGGGATCGTGTCGCTCCCCCGGACCTTCTCCCGGGGGGCCCGGGTCGCCCTCGTCTCGCGAGCGGGCGCCCTCATCGCCACGGGCGTCGCCCGGGTGGACGCGGGCGAGATGACCGGCCCCGAGAAGGGATGGGTCGTGGCGGAGACGCGCGTCTTCGTCGACCCGAAGGAGTACCCGGCGCTCTGGAGCGACGGGAAGGACGAACGACGGCCTCCGGTCCGGGACGTCGCGCCCCGCTAGGGTTATCTTCGCACCTCGGTCGAACGCGACGATGGACGGCTCCGCCGCGTCGGAAAGCGGGGGCGCGCGCCTGTTCGGCCGGCTCGCCCGGTGGATCGTACGCCATCCGTGGTACCCGATCGTCTTCTGGATCGCGCTCCTCGTGGTCGCGCTTCCGTTCCTCGGGCTCGTCGGCTCGGTGACGACCAACTCCGCGTCGACGGCCCCCGCGAACGCGCCGAGCTCCCAGGCCGCGGCGGAACTGGCCCGCCTGTTTCCTAATTCCACCGGCGGCGCCTCGAGCACGATCTTGCTCGTCGGGCCGAACATGACCGACGCCAACGCGCAGGGCGTCGTCCAGAACGTCACCGCGGCGCTCGCCGGGGACCGCTCGCTGACGGACGTCGCGTCGATCAGCTCCGTCTATACCGCGTACACGGGGTATCTCAGCGGCCAGGCCCAGCTGGCCCTCGGCGTAGTCCAGGGTGGGCTCGCGAGCGCGCCGTCGGTCCCGGTCTCGGTGAACGACTCGGCGTCCCTCCTCTGGGCTCCGCCCGCCCTCTACGTGAGCCTTTGGGAGGGGCTGGTCGCCAACGGCACCGCGCCCGCGTCCGCGAACTATCCGGCGTACGAGCGGGCGGAAGCCGCGCTCGCTAACGAGACTCCGGCCTTGACCGTCCTCGCGGCGTTCTACCACGGGAATGCGAGTGCGCCCGGCTTCAACAGCACGAACGGATGCTGGACCGCTCCGACCACGGTCGTGTCGTGCTCGGATGCGACGGCCCGTGCGACCGAGGTCGGGCTCGTTCCCACCCTCGTGCCCGTTCCGACCGAGCGCGTCGTGCCGTACGCCGTGCTCGCGACGCTCGGCATCGAGAATTCCACGGCCTGGGCGAGCGTTCGGTCGACCTCGTCGATCGTTCTCGGGGAGGAGGCCGGACTCGCCGGGGGTTGGGTCTTCGCGGTGTGGACGGCGTTCCCGTCCGCCACTGCCACGCCCGCGGCGACGTTCGCCTGGGCCGGCGGGGTCGTCGCCGCAACGACGCTCGCCCGCGAACCGCTTCCCGTGCCGCACGGGATCTACGCGCAGTACGTCGCACCGACCGGTCAGGGACAGGTCGTGCAGGTCGAATTCACGGTCTCGGACGACACGACCAATTCAAGCGGGGGACAGCCGGTCTACGCGGACCTGGGTCGGATCGACAACCTCGTACCGGGGGTGGTCCACGCCTCCGACCCGACGCATTCGATCTCGTACTATCAGACCGGACCGGCGCCGCTCGACCTATTGACGCAGACCGCGGTCAACTCGTCCCTCGCACTCGTTCTTCCACTGACGGTGGGACTTCTCCTCGTGATCTCGATGCTGTACTTCCGGTCGCCGATGACCCCGATGGTTACGTTCGGGATCCTCGGGATCGCGCTCATCCTCGGGATCGGAGGGACCGTCATGATCGGGGAACTGATCGAGCATGTCGACTCGACCGCGCTCACTCTCGAGGAAGTGTTCGTGCTCGGCGTGGGGACCGATTACTCGATCTTCATGGTCGCCCGCTACCGCGAGGAACTGGTCGCGGGGAAGTCGTCGGAGGACGCGATCGTCGCGTCGCTCTCCTGGGCCGGTCAGTCCGTCGCGACGAGCGGGTCGACCGCGATCATCGCGACCCTCGCGCTCACGTTCAGCGGCGTGGCGCTGTTGGCCCAGTGGGGGGCCGTCCTCTCGCTCGCGATCCTGATCACGCTGCTCGTGTCGCTGACGATGGTCCCCGCCTGCCTGAAGCTCATCGGGCCGCGGATCTTCTGGCCCACGACGGGCGAACGGTTCCGGAAACGCTCGGCGATCGTCGCGGAACGAAATGCGAAGGAGACGACGTACTTCTACCGAGTAGGTCGCGGCACGCAACGGAGGCCCGGTCTCACCGTGGGGATCATCCTCCTGATCTCGGTCCCCCTGCTCCTGGTCGCGTTCCAAGTCCCCCTCTCGTACGACTACTACGCCCAGCTGCCGAACGGACACCCCGCCACGAACGGACTCAACGAGCTCGGGAGTCAGTTCGGGCCGGGATTCGCGGTCCCGTCCTTCGCGCTCGTGACGTTCTCCGCGCCGCTGCGGGTCGGGAATTCGACCAACGCGACCGAGTTCACGGACGTTGCCGCGCTCACGACGTTAGCGACCAGCACCCCCGGGATCTCCTCGGTCGCGTCGCCGGTGGGGCCGGACGGCGGTTCGTTGGCGCAGTGGCTCAGCCTCGCGACGTTGCCCTCGGCGACCCGGACGAACCTGATCGGCACCTTGTCCGAGTTCGTCGGCACGGACGGGCGAACGGTCCTCCTGAACCTCGTTCCGAACTCGACCGGGCTCTCGGTCAGTGCCGTGAGCGCGGTCTCCTCGGTGGAGAGCTCGTTCCGGGGCTACCAGTCGTCGCACGGCGAGGTCACGGCCCTCGCGTTCGGCGGCGGGGCCCCGACGATCAACGACCTCGCGAGCGAGACGAACCTGGCGACGGAGTACCTGATCGCCGCGGTGTCGATCGGTCTCGTGCTGGTCCTCCTCATCGTGCTGCGTTCGTGGATCATCGCGCTGATGGCGATCGCCACGATCGGGATCTCGATCGGCTGGGCGTGGGCGATCACCTACCTCGTCTTCGAGGGCGTGCTCGGCTTTCCGCTCTTCTTCTACGTCCGCACGATCCTCTTCATTCTGATCCTCGGTCTCGGCATCGACTACAACATCTTCCTCCTGAGCCGGGTCCGCGAGGAGCGCCTCCGGGGTCGCTCCTCGAGCGAAGCCGCGGTCCAGGCGGTCGCGCGCACGGGCGGGATCATCACCGCGGCCGCGATCATCCTCGCCGCGGCCTTCGCCGCGCTCATCGTCGGCGAGTTCACGCTCATTCGCGCGATCGGTTTCTCGGTCGCGATCGCGGTGATCCTCGACGCGATGGTCGTCCGGACGTTCCTCGTCCCGGCGTCGCTGCAACTCTTGGGAGAGCGCGTGTGGAACATGTCGGGCCGCAAATCCGCGCCGACGCCCGCGCCGCCCGTGGCCGAAGAGCCAGCGGCCCCTCCGACCGCCGCGACGGCCCCCGGATCGGGGGGCTAACGGCCGCGCGCCCGGCTTACTTCGCGAGGAAGACTTCGCTCGCGCGCTTCAGGTGCGTGTCGGGCGACCCTTCCACGACCTCGATGACCTTCCCCTTCGCGTCGATCAGGAACGACACGCGCTTCGCATTGCCCGAGGGTCCGACGACCCCGTAGAGCCCCGAGACCTTTCGGTCCTTGTCGGCGATGAGGGGGAAGGGGAATCCGTACTTCTGGCGGAACGCCTGCTGGTCCGCGCAGTCGTCGACGCTGACGCCGACGATATGGACGTGCTTCGCCTGGTAGTCCGCGTACACGTCGCGGAACCCCTTGCCTTCGATCGTGCAGCCGGGGGTGTCGGCCTTCGGATAGAAGTACAGCACGACCGGCGCGCCCTTCAGCGAGGAGAACTTGAACGTCGTTCCACTGTGATCGAGCGCTTCGAAGTCGGGAGCCGTGTCTCCTTTTGCGACCATGCCCCGTCACGACGGCGGCCCTATTTGACCGCTTACGGCAGTCCCGCCCGGTTAGCCGACGCCGACCGTGACGAGCGTCTCGGTCGACTTGATGCCGGGGATCTTACGGATCTTGTGCACGACCGTGTCGAGCGCTTCGTTGATGTGCGGCGCCTGGACCTTGACGATCAGGTCGAACGGCCCGGTGACCGCCTGCACCTCGGAAACGCCGGGGACCGACTTCATCCGGCGGATCACGTCGTCCGCTCGGCCCACTTCGATCTCGATCAGCAAGAACAGGGTCTCCATCGCGAACGGGCGGCTTCTCCGTCGCCGGCGAGAGTCGACCCTCTCTTCAAGGTTCCGAGGAGCGGCCTCGAGGTCGGCCACGGCGCCGCGTAGGCCGACCGGACGGACGCGTCCGAAGTGTTAATGCTCGCCGGCGGTCGGTCCGCCTCGGGATGGACCTTCTCGTCCACGACACCCTCACGGACCGACCGATGCCGGTGCGACACCGGCGGGGGCGACCCCTCGCACTCTACGTGTGCGGCCCGACCGTGTACGACGAAGCCCACGTCGGTCACGCTCGCAACTACCTGTTCTTCGACATGGCCCGCCGGTTCGTCGAAGCCGAAGGGGTGCCGGTCCACCACGTGATGAACTTCACCGATTTCGAGGACAAGATCGACGCGCGCGCCGAGAAGCTCGGCATCCCGTGGCGGACGCTCGCCCGCCGCGAGGAGCGCCGGTTCCTGCGGGACCTGGACGCGCTCCACATCCTCCGTCCGCACGAGACCCCTCGCGCGACCGACAACGTCGCGCGCATGACGCGGGTCGTCCAGCGACTCGAGGCGACGGGACGAGTTCGCCGGGAGGGCAACGAATGGATCTACATGCCGCCCGTCCGACCGCCGGGCGCCAACTTCGCGACGGACCGCCAGCTGGCCCGCCACGCGGTCGAGGAGCCCGGTCATCCGTTCCCCGAGCGCGCCCAGGACGCGGGTGCGTTCATGGTGTGGCGGCTCCAGGAGCCGCCGCGGCCGTCGTGGCCGAGCCCGTGGGGGCGCGGATTCCCGGGGTGGCACCTCGAGTGCTACGCGATGGCGGACCACTTGCTCGGCATGCCGGTCGACCTTCACGGGGGCGGTCCGGACCTGATCTACCCGCATCACTACGCCGAGAACGAGGTCGCGCTCGCTCTCGACGGCACGCGGTTCTCGCGGGTGTTCCTCCACCCGAAATTCGTTCTCATCGAGGGCGCGAAGATGTCGAAATCGGCCGGAAAGCTCGTGTCCCTGCGCGATGCGTTGAGCGACGTCGGACCCGACGCGCTCCGGTGGTACCTCCTGTCGACCGGCCCCGAGCACCCCCTCAAGTGGGAACCTCGGGCGCTGCGGAGCGCGGCCCGGGAATACGCCCTCGTGCAAGAGACGGTGCGACAGTGGGTCGGCCGGGGTAAGGGCGGGCGCGGAACGGCCGCTTCGATCCATCGACTGGCGGAAGAGGTCCGCCGAACGCTCGCCCGGGGGCTCGCGACCGACAAGGCGTTCGCGAAGCTCCTCCTCTGGGCCGCGATGGTGCGCGACCGACCCGAGACCGCGTGCTCGGCCCGGGACCGCGCCCGGGCCCGTCGCGAGTTCCGGGGGATCGAGCGGCGCACCGGGCTGGCGCTGCTCTAGAGTCCGGTCCGGTCGACGACCAGACTGAGACCGTTGCCGCCGCCCATACAGAGGGTGGCAAGTCCGAGGTTCTTCTTCGAACGGATCAGCTCGTGGACGAGCGTCACCACGATCCGGGCCCCGCTCGCCCCAATGGGATGGCCCAGCGCGATCGCGCCCCCATGGACGTTGAACTGCTCTTCCGTGAACCCGAACGTGCGCTGGACCGCGAGCGACGCGGACGCGTACGCCTCGTTGTGCTCGACGCGGTCGAAGTCGGACGGCTCGAGGCCCACCCGTGCGAGATGCGCCCGGATGGTCGGGATCGGGGCCTCCATCACGTCCCGGGGATGGACCCCACCTTCCCCCGACGAGTGGAGCCACGCCAGGGGCTTCAGGTTCCGCGCCCGGACTTCCTCGGCGCTCGTCAGGACGAGCGCCGCCGCACCGTCCGAGAGCTTCGAAGAGTTGCCGGCGGTCAGCATGCCGTCCGGAGTGAACGCCGGTTTCAATCTTGCCAGGCCCTCGAGCGTAGTGTCCCCGCGGGGCCCCTCGTCGTGGTCCAAGCCCGGGTGGCCCGGAAGGATGCCGTTCGGAACCGCGACGAGCTCGGACTGGAACGTGCCCGCGGCGACCGCCCGAGCCGCGCGGAGGTGGCTCCGCATCCCAAAGGTGTCCACGTCGCGGCGGGTGTACCCGAATTTCTTGGCGATCCGTTCACCGGTGAGACCCATGAGCTCGTGCTCGTCGTACGCGTCGATGAGCGTGTCCCGTTGCATGGCGTCGACGAGCTGGTGAGCCCCGGGAGGACTCCCCCATCGCATGCCGCCCTCGAGGAGGTAAGGAGCGAGCGACATGGTCTCCATGCCGCCGGCCACCACGCGATGGAAGTCTCCGGAGCGGATCAAACTCGAACCGAGGAGGACGGCCTTCAAACCGGATCCACACACCATGTTGATCGTGGCGGCGCCGACCGCGTCGGGCACGCCGGCGCCCCGGAGCACCTGCCGTGCGGGGTTCTGGCCGGCGCCGGCCTGGATCCCATGCCCCATCAGGACCTCGTCGATCTCCGACGGCGCGAGTCCGGCGCGGTCCACCGCCGCACGTGCGGCGAGAGTCCCGAGTACCGTCGCCGGTACGGCGCGCAAGGTGCCGCCGTACCGCCCAATGGGGGTGCGGACGGCCGAGAGAATCGCGACGCGATGGTCCGGAACGAAGGTCACGGTGTAACGACCTTCGGCCGGATTAAGACGTTAGCCCCGCCCCCGGGGGCGGGCGAGCGAAGGGGGCTAGTCCTCTTCGACGCGCGGCGCGAGAAGGTAGCGGCCCTCGCCGCGGCCCCCGCTCATCGCGAACTCGACCTTCAACGGATACTCGTTCCCGACGTGGAGGGTCGTCTCTTCCGCACCGATCGACTTTACCATCGCCGAGAAGAAATCGAGCGGGTACATGCTCTTGACCGTCTCCTTCACCTCGAGCTTCGTGAGGTTCTCCTTCGCGATGCGAAGGTCGAGTTGGTCCGTTTCCCCTTCGGAGTGCATGGTGAACGCTTCCGACTCGAGGGTGAGCGTCACGTGGTCGGTAAAGCTCTCACTGCCGCGGATCCCCTGGCGCAGGTCCTCGGTCTTGACCGTCACCAGCGCCGGCGGGTTGACGTTCGGTACCTTCGGGTCGGTGATCCCGGCGGGGTCGACGACCGCCATCTGGCGCGTCACGCGGCCGAGGGAGGCGATGAGCCGGTTCTTCCCGTCGAACTGGAACTCGATGATGTCGCCGGGCTTCGAGAGCCGGAGGACTTCCTTCAGTTTCTCGATGTCCACGCCGAGCTCCGTCGATTCCCCGGTGAACTCCTCGAAGACGCCCTTGTTGAGCTTGAGGACCAGCATCGCGACGTGCGACGGGTCGACGGCCTTCGCCTCGAGACCGTCCTTCGAGATCGTCAGCTTGACCTCGCTCACGAGGGTGGAAACGACCTCGACGACCTCGCGAAGATTTTCCATCTTGATGCGGAGCTTGAACATTCGGAAACCTTGGGGCGGACCACATCGGGCCCCTCTAAAAAGCCTTCTGGGACGAACGGACGACGCAACGCGTTTCTCTACCGGAGAGTGCTCCCCGGACGGTGACCGAGCTCGCGTACTTGCCCGACCTTCCGTCCGCGTACGTCCGGACATTCCGCGCCCGAGTCACCGCCCTCCCGCCCGGCGCCGTCGTGCTCGACCGGACCTACTTCTATCCTGCGGGCGGCGGTCAGCCCGCCGATCACGGCACGCTCACGACCGCCAGCGGCGGTTCCCTCGAAGTGGTCGACGTGACCAAGTCCGGGCTCTCGGTACTCCACCGGGTGCGCGGGTCTCCCGCGGTCGTTCGTTCGCTCGCGGCGGGTTCCGAGGTGGAGGGCACGATCGACTGGGACCGGAGGTTCCGCCACATGCGACTTCATACCGGGCAACATCTCGCGAGCGCCCGCATTTTCGCGCGCGCCGGACTTCGAACTCGAAAGGCAACGTTGGGTGGAGCCTCGGCGACGATGGACCTCGAGGGCGCCCTCGCGGACGGGACGATCGAGCAGGTCGCGCAGGACCTGGAGGAGGCGGTCGCTCACCCCCGAGCGGTGTCGATCCGGGCGATCGCCCGCGCCGAGTGGGACGCGAATCCGTTCGCCGGGCGATCGGGTCTCGTGCCGCTCGCCCCTCAGATCGACCCGGTCCGCGTGGTGGAGATCGATGCGGCGGATGCCTGCCCGTGCGGCGGCACGCACCTTCGGTCGACCGGCGAGATCGGGCCGGTGCGCTTCCGGCTGCTCGTGACCCTGCCGGACGGCGCGTCGCGCGTCGTGTTCAACCTGGTCGAGGGCGCTGCTTCCACTCCTCCCTGAGGAGACCGTAGAAGTACACGTCGTGCCACTTGCCGTGGTGGAACAGCGCGGAGCGCATCGTGCCTTCGCGCCGGAACCCGAGTCCCTCGACGAGCCGGTACGACGCCGTGTTCTCCACATCGCACGTCGCGCCGATCCGCTCGACGGGGCTCGCGTCGAACAGATGGTCGACGAGCAGCCGCACCGCTTCTCGCCCGTATCCCTTCCCGCGTTGCGTCCGGTCCCCGAGCACGTACCAAACGTCCACGAACTCGAGGACCGGATGCGGCTCGTAATGGCCGACGAATCCGATCGGGGCCGGCGACTCCTTGCGCTCGACCACGAATCGGGGGGCCAGGGATTTCGGGTCGGCCGGCGCCATTTCGACCCCCTCGATGAAGCTGTCCATGGTGTCGACCGAGAACCGGTCGAACGGGGCGACGACTTCCGGGTCGTTGAACCACCCGAAGAGCAGCGGGTAGTCCGCGGGGACGAGAGGACGGAGTCGGACGGTCGGTCCGTCGAGAACGGTCATCGACCGGGTTCGGCGCGGGCGCCGCGATCGCGCGTCAGGGTGCGAGAACGCCCGCCGTCGACGTCCTCGGCCGCGTCCCCCGGCCCGTCGCTCTCCGTCTCGCGCAAGTGCTCGAGCGCCTTGCGGTGGCCCGTGGGGGTGAGGGAGAACACGTGCTTCGGCTCGGAGTAGCCGACCACGTACTGAGTACGGCGGAACACCATCCGGGACATCTCGAGCGCGTGGAGCGCGTGCTTCAGGTTCGCCGGGTCCTCGTTCGAGAATTTCCGGGCGATCCCGAACTCGGTCGTCCACTGGTCCGCTTCGAAGCGGATCTGCTGGCCCCGATGCTCCAGGAGGTGGAGTAGGAGCGAGCGCTCGAGCCTCTCGGTGTCTTCCTGCGCCATGGTGATCAGAGGAAACTCACGATATCGTCGTGATCTCGTAGTTCACGTCCATCCCTTTGAGACGACCGTGCATCTCCGCGACGAGCCGGATCACGTTGTCGAGCGTCGCCTTGTCCTTCCATTTGTAGACGAAGTCGTGCATTCCGAGGGACTCTTCGAACCCGAGCTGCCGCATGACCTCCATCACCTTCGGAGGGTCGGCGCCTTCGGAGTGGAAGGTCATCCGGACGTAGGTACGCATTGGGACTCTCGCCGAGGACGAATCCTCGTGCGCGCAGGTAAAAAGTTTAGGCGGCCGTTCGTTTATATATGCTTCCCTGACTCACCGCGCGCCCGTCATGCCCGAGCGAGAAGCGTCCGGTCCGGCCGTGGTCACGGGCGGCGCCGGCGCGATCGGCTCCGTCCTCGTCCGCGAACTCCTCGCCCGCGGCCGCGAAGTGCGGGTCCTCGACAACCTCTCGGGCGGCCGGCGCGAGCATCTTCCCCCCGCCAGCGACGCCTGGTCGCTCACGATCGCGGACCTCAAGGTCCCGAGCCAGTACTCGGCGGCGCTCGAGGGCGCGAGCGAGCTCTGGCATCTCGCGGCGAACACCGACATACGTCGGGGAACGGCGAATCCCCGGCTCGACCTCGATGAGGGGACCCTCGCGACGTTCCAGGTGCTGGAGGAAGCGCGTCGGCACGACGTTCCGCGCGCGTACTTCGCCTCCTCGAGCGTGGTGTACGGATTCGCGACGGTCCGACCGACCCCGGAGTCGTACGGCCCGCTCGAGCCTCAATCGCTCTACGGGGCCGCGAAGCTCGCCTGCGAAGGACTGTTCTCGGCGTACGCCCACACCTACGGTTTCCATGTCCACCTGTTCCGGTTCGCGAACATCATCGGTCCGCACATGACCCACGGGATCCTCCCCGACTTCTTCGCGAAACTGCGAGAGGACCCGACCCGGCTCGAAGTGCTCGGGGACGGCCGGCAGTCGAAGGGCTACCTCCGGACCGAGGATTGCGTCGACGGCATGCTCCTCGCCGTGGCACGTGCCCGCGAAGCCGTGAACATCTTCAATCTCGGTACTCCGGACCAGATCAACGTCGCCGAAATCGCGCGGAAGGTCGTCGCCGCCCACGGCGGTCGCGCGAAGATCGAGTACACCGGCGGGGAGCGCGGGTGGGCCGGCGACGTTCCCCAGGCGTTCCTCGCGATCGATCGAATGCGCGCGATCGGCTGGGCGCCCCGGTACAACAGCGCCGAAGCGATCGACCGGACGATCGCCGAGATGATCGCTCCCGCCGGAGCGCACTAGCGGGCCGGGGGCGTCCCAGCTACCCGACGATACACGCGCAGATATTGCTCGACGACCGAGGGCCAGGAGAAGCGCCGGATCGCGTCCGCCCGGGCCGCGCTTGACATCCGGTCGCGGAGGGACGCGTCGCCGGCCAGCGAGGTCGCATGCTGTCGCAGGCCGGCGACGAACGCTCGCGGGTCCGTGTCGGGCACGACCCAGCCCGTCACCCCATCGTTCACGGCCCCCGCGACCGCGGGTCCCCCGAGAACGGGGAGCCCCGAAGACAGTCCCTGCACCACGGCTCCCGAGAGGAGTTCCACGGCGCTGGGGTGAATGAGGAGATCGCTCGAGACGAACCGGTCGGCGAGAGCGTCGAACGTGACTTCGCCGAGTAGCTCGACCCGATCCCCGGCGCCACGGACCTCGTCGGCGTAGGCGGGGTCGGGCGTCGGGCCCGCGAGCACGAACGTCAGTCCCGTGCCCTTCAACGCGGCCGCCGCGAGCTCCCAGCGCTTGACTCGGGCGACCACCCCGACTCCCAGCGCTACGGTACCCGAACGGCGGTCCGGCGCGGGGCGGAATCGCTCCGCGTCCACCCCGAACGGGATGACGGTGATCGGCGCCCGGGCGTTCGGCACCGCGGCTCGCATGGTCTGCGCGAGCGGCTCGGTGAGCGCAACGGGGGCCGCGGACCGGCGGACCGCGCGGCGCTCGAGCCAGTACCCCCATCGGTGGGAGAGCTGTGTTCGAAGGTACCAGTGGCGGGAGTGCGTGGTGTAGACGTACGGGATCTTCCGTGCGCCGAGCCGATTGCCGACGACCGGTGAATTCGCGTGGACCACGTCGAACGGCCCCGCTTCGGCGAGAAGGGCCGGGAGGGCCCGGGCGAACGGATACTCATCCCGCATCCGGCGCTGTCGGACCTGGTTGATCACGATCGCGTCGTGGCCGGCCGCGCGAAGTGCCTGCTGCAAATCGGCGATGAACCGTTCGATGCCGCCGTACCCGACCGGTGGGATCGGCTCGACCCCGCTGCCGACCAGGACGATGCGCACGCCCGCCCCACCGGCACGCGGGATTAAGGGCTACCGGCTTTCTGTTCCGGACGGCCACGCCGCGGGGCGACCCCGGTCGGCCGGGTGAGCGCGATGGGAACGATCGTGGTCGAGGTGACGGTCCTGGACGACCGCCGGCTCCTCCTGGCTCTGGAGTCGCTGGCCCATCAGGAACGCTTGCCCGACCGCGTCGTCATCGCGGCATCGACCCGGACCCCGGGGGCGCTGCTCGACGAAGCGCGACTCCGGTTCTCGGTGCGACCGCTTGAGATCGCGCGATTCGGCGGCGGCGTGGTGGATGCCCGCGCGGGCGCGATCCCGCTCCTGCGCGAGGACGTGACCGTCTTCCTCGACTCCGACGAGCGCGCGCCGCCCGACTGGCTCGGGCGGATCGTCGCCCCGATCGAGAGCGGAACGGCGGAGTTCGCTGGCGGACCGACTCGACCGGTTCGACCGCCCGAGAACTCCATCGAGCGCTACTACGCACTGCTCGAGGAGTCGATCTACCGTGACCTCGTCCCCCGCAGCATCACCTACGTGCCGCTCCAGAACACGGCGTGGAAGACGTCGGTCCTGCGGGCGCTCGGCTTCGATCCCCGGATCCCGTTCGCGGAGGACCACGACCTCGAGACGCGCGCGGCCCGGTCCGGCGCGCGGGGCGTCTTCGTGCCCGACGCATTCGTCCTTCACGACCGGAGCGATGAGACGAGCTTTCTGCGCTGGGCGCGGAAGCGGTATCGCTACCTCGTAGCCATGGCCATGTCGCTGCTCAAGAACGGGGAGCTTCGGGGTCGGCTCGAGGAGAAACGGACCCCCGTCCGCCACCCACTGCGCTACGTCGAGTCCGCGATGAAGCCGATCGCGTTGGTCGACGCGACGTTCCGCTGGCGCCGACGCCGTACCCGAGCAGCCGGGTGATTCCGGAGCGCGCCTTCCGGGGCCGGCCCTGACGAGAGAGCGGCCCGGCGGAAACCTTATCAAAGCTCCCGGTTCGGCGGGGCGATGTCACCGGAAACAGCCCACCCGCACGGCGTCACCAAGTCGGGCGACATGGTCCGGCTCGAGTACGACCTCTGGGCGGAGGGCGGGGGAAAGACCGAACTCGTCGACACCACGCACCAGGAAGTCGCCCAGGAAGCCAAGGTGCAGATCCCCGACGGCGCGAAGTGGGGCCCACGCCCACACCTGGTCGGCGGCGAATACTTCCCCGGCGCCATCGAAGCGGCGATCACCGGGGCCAAGGTCGGCGAGGAGTTCGAACGCGAGTTCGCCCCGGCGGATGCGTTCGGCGAGCGCGACCCCAACCTGATCGAGCTGTTCTCCATGCACGAGATCTCCCGGCTCCCCGAGATGCGCCGGGACGACGCCCACCTCGACATCGGCACGGTACTCACCATCGAGGGCCGGCGGGGCCGCGTGGTGACCCTGACCGCCGCCCGCGTCCGGGTCGACTTCAACCCGCCGTACTCCGGCCGCAAGGTCAAGGCGAAGTTCAAGGTCGTCGACCGGATCACGGACCCCGTCGACCAGGCGCGCGGGATCGTCGAGCTCACCTACGGACGGGGCAGCGAGTTCCATATCGAGTCCCACGAGAAGTCCCTGACGCTCAAGATCCCCGACCGGTCGAAGTTCGACATCAGCTGGATGGCGGCGAAGCCTCGCGTGATCGACCGCCTCCGTTCGCAGCTTCACCCCGAGACGATCCGTATCGTCGAGGAGTACGTCACCCCGAAGGCGGAGAAGTCCGAGGCAAAGGACGAGCCCAAGGAATCCTCCGCGAAGGCGAAGGACGCTGCCGACGCGGAGCCTACCAAGGAAGAGCACCACGCCCACGCGGGCGGGAAGTCGGGTACCAAGTCCGAGGTGAAGGACGAACCGAAGGAGACCCACCCGAAAGGGAAGGACGCTGCCGAGGCGGAGCCGACTCCCGAGGGCCACCACGCCCACGCGGGCGGGAAATCGGGCGCGAAGTCCGAGAAGCACGCCGAGAAGGCCGGCTCCGAGAAGGACGCCTAGGCGGACCGCGGTCGGGGTACCAACCCCGAGGACTTGAACCCGGGCGGAGTCGCACCGGCATGGCCCAGTCGTCTCCGCCGGTGCCGCTCTCGTTCATCGTCACGACGTTCGTCGTCGCCGGCGTCGTCGCGGTCGCCATCGTCTACTTTGGCATTCACGGACAGCTCGGCGGACCCATCCCTTAGGGGAGGCCGGTCCGAGCCAAGGTCAGATAAATCGCGAGGCGGGTCTCCGGTCCGTGAGTTCGAACCGGGTCGACTGGGACGGCTCCGCGGTCGAAGAGAACGCGGGGTGGATCGCCGGAGCGATCGTCATCGCGGTCGTGTTCGCGGTGGGCGCGACGTTCTGGTTCATGTACCACCCGATGTAGGCGGCCCCGGTTTCCGGTAGAAGTAGACGTCCGTTTCCGGGTCGTACACCTCGGGGCGCCACCCGGCGATCTCGTGGCAATGGCTCACGATCCGTGCGCCGGCGGGCAGCTCGGCTTCGAGTTTCGGCCTCAATCGCACCATGGCGCCCGGCCAGAGGAAGGCCGTGACCACGGTGGCGGAGCGGAAGTCGAGGTCGAAGAGGTTCCCCCAGCGGATGGTGATCCGGTCCCCCATCGGCCCGAACCGGCGGCGCAGCCGGAGGACGGCGATGCGGATCGGCTCGACCTCGACCCCCACCACGCGCGCACGATAGATCCGGGCGGCGCGAAAGACGATCGCCCCGGTGCCCGCTCCCAGGTCGTAGACGGTGTCGTCGGGTCGAACTTCCGCGAGCCGCAGCATCTTCTCAACCGAGCGACGCGGCGTGGGCTGGTAGCCGGCGCCGAAGGCGAACGATGCGAAGACAAAGTACGCGACCGCCGCGATCGCGAAGAAAATGAGACCGAAGACAACGAAGAACCACTCGTCCATCCGACGCTACCGCCCGCGACGGGGGCCCCGCTCCAGGCGCTCCGCGGCGTCCTGAGGGTCCACGGTCCGCGCGACGACCTCGTCCAGCACTTTCCGAAGCGCGGGGTCACGGTCGAGCCGATCGGTGAGCTCGCGGCCGACCCGTTCGCGCACCAGTTCAACGATCTCGACCGAGAGCCGCCGGCGGTCGTCGACCGCGCGCTGTCCCGAGCTGTCCAGGAACTTTTCGTGCGCGTCGACGTCGGACCACAACTCGGCGATACCGGAGGTCTCGGTGGTCGACGTCTGCACCACCCGGGGCCGCCACTTCGATCGCGTTGCGCCGAGCGCGATCAGCTCGGTGAGGTCCTTCCGGGCGAGGTCGGACCCGGGAAGGTCGGACTTGTTGATGCAGAACACGTCGGCGATCTCGAAGAGACCCGCCTTCAGGGTCTGGACCTCATCGCCGAGATGCGGCACGAGCACGACGACGCTCGTGGAGGCGACGTCCCGGATCGCGAGGTCGACCTGGCCACTTCCGACGGTCTCCACGAGGACGATGTCAAAGCCGGCGGCGTCCATGAGGCGCGCGACCTGGCGCGTCCGGGCGGCGACCCCTCCGAGCTCGCCGCGGCTCGCCATCGAGCGGAAGAACACCCCTTGGTCATCGGCCCGGCGATCGAACCGGATCCGATCCCCGAGCACGGAACCGCCGGTGAACGGGCTCGAGGGGTCGACGGCCACGATCGCGACCGACCGTCCGTGATCTCTCAGGTGGGCGACGAGCAGGTTGATGAGGCTCGACTTCCCGACCCCGAGGGGGCCGGTGATCCCGACCACCGTCGCGCGCCCGGTCTTAGAATACAGCGCGCGTACGACCGGCTCCACCGCCGGGTCCCCGTTCTCGACCTGGGAGATCGCACGGGCCAGGACGCGCCGGTCGCCCTTCTGGATAGCCCGCGCCGCGGGCGGCACGCGGGCGCGGACGGTCATGCCGCGGGGCGCGCGAGCCTCTGCGCGGTGGTGACGATCTCTTCCAGCGTCGTGCCGGGCCCGAAGATCGCCCGAATACCGGCCTTCTTGAGACGTCGAGCGTCCTCATCCGGGATGATGCCACCGGCGAAGACCGGGATCTTTCCGGCTTTCTCCTTCTTCAGCAGCGCGAGGACCTTCGGGAACAGCGCCATATGAGCCCCCGATAGGATCGAGAGTCCGATCAGGTCGACGTCCTCCTCGAGCGCCGCGCGGACGATCTCTTCGGGGGTCTGGCGCAAGCCCGCGTAGATCACCTCGAATCCGGCGTCCCGAAGCGCGCGAGCCACGACCTTCGCGCCGCGGTCGTGGCCGTCGAGCCCCGGTTTGGCGATCAGGACCCGAATTGGAGTGCTCTTCGAAGAACGGGGCATAGAATCGTCTCAGCAAACCGACGGGGGCCACGGAAAAAAGCTTTCGTGTCCATCGTTCGACCGGTCCCGACTTCCTCGACCGCCGCGCGGACGAGGGGGGGCGTTCGACTTGGGGCCGCCGCGATTCTGGGAGGTCGTCAGAGGGCCGCGAACAGGTCGAGCAGCAGATTACCGGCCAGCAGGGCCGCTACGGCGCCCAAGGCCAGCAGTACCACGAACGGTATCTGCGGCGTGACCCAGACCCGTTCCACGCCTTTCGCTTCGAGGTCATGGGCTGCTCGCACCCGGATCTCACGGTCCTCCTCCGAAGTCTCCGCGGCGTCCTCTTCCTCCGCGAGGAGGGGATCCTTGAGCCAGACGAAACGGTCGGGCAGCTCCTTCACCGGGATCATGTAGCCGGTGAATCCGCGCGGGAACTCGAACTCCCGGCGCGCGACGTTGCGAACCGCGATCGCGACCGGCACCGCGAGCGATAGCACCGCCGCGTCGACGAGGAGGTTCACCGGGAAGGGCAGAACGGTGAGTAGCAGCGCGACCGGGGCCGTCTGGGGAAGGAGCGGGGTGGGCAGGAGGGGCAGCAGTAGTCCGGCCACCATGAGCGCCTTGGCGTCCGCGCCCCCGTAGAGGACCCCGAGTTCGAAGAGGCCACGGGCGAACAGCATGGTAGCGAGCAGCGCGATCACCGCGAGGGGAACGCCCGAAGTTCCGATGCCCCAGTGCACCGAAGCGACTAGGACGACCAGGATCACGAGCAAGTATGCCACCCCTTCGATCAGGTCGGCGAACCGGTCGAGCCGCTTCCCGAGCGCGTCGTCCCACGGAAACATGTGCTGGATCGTGAGTCCCCCGACCAGGAGCCAGAGCGCTACGGGGAGGATTCCCCCCGGCGCGAGCCACACCGCCCCGAGACCCCATCCGACGACCCCCAGGACCTGCCAAAGGCGGTCGGTCACCTCGCGCGTGCGGAGGTCCGAGAGGGCGGCGTACCCCAGGCCCCCGACCAGCAGGGCGATTTGGACGCCGAGGAGCGCCTGCGACACGCCGACCAGTCGCTTCCACCCCCGCGTCTGTCGGCGCGACGGTAGGCCCTGCTCTTAAGGGGGCGCTCGGGGTGGTACCTCACCTCGGCCGGCGGTCCTTTTCTACGGCCGCTCGCTAGTTCCGCCCGAATGTCGGCCCCCCCTTCGACGGAGATCGCCCCGCCGGCGTCGCCCCCTCCGTCCCCCACTCCGCGGGCTCCTCGACGTTGGCTGCGGCCGACGGTCGGCGTGGTCGTCGCGGTCGTGGTCGTCGTCGCGGCGCTGTTCGCGCTCGGGGTCCTTCACTTTGGTTCGAACGCCGCGTCGTCGCCGTACCTGACGTTCTCGGGAGCGCAATCGAGCGCCCAGGGCGCGTCGGGTTCGGTGTCCGGGGGACCCTGGTACGCTTCCCTCGCGATCTCCCTGGTCTCGCGGGCGTCGATCCTCGAGCCGACCCAGAACGTCTCGGGGTTCCTGACGGACGCGAGTTGCACCTACGACTGGCCGCACGGAGAACCGGCGAACCTCGCTGTTCCCGCGACGCCAACCTCGACGGCCGCGGGAGCATCGGCGTATTGGATCGTGGCCCTCAAGAACGAATCGAACGGCCTTCTCCTCGAGACGATCTCGGACGGGAGCGCCTCGGCCCTGGTGACCACGTACGGCGGCAGCTGCTCCAACGTGACGGCGTACCTCGTCCAATTCCCCACGGCGAGCGTCGACTCGTCGTCGGTGATCACGGCGGTGAACGCGGCGGGCGGCACGACCTTCGTAAACTCCCACCCGAACGCGACCGAGCTCTGGGCGGGGGTCGGCGGGGTGTCCGACGGGATCATCGTCACGACGCCGGAGTGGTACGTGGAGTACACCTCGTGCACGTTCCCCGCGATCTCGGGCGAGACGGGCGCGTTCTTCAACGCCACCGTAGGCGGCCTCTCCGGCGAAGTGATCAACCACAGCAACGGCACGAGTGTCTGCAGCCTGGGACCCCCGGGCGGGCTCTCCGGGTCCGTTTCCCCCCAGTCCCCGCCGGCGGCGGCCCGCAAAGCTTCTTAAATACCCTCCAACTGCGCGGCCCCACCCTCAGAGTCTCATGGTAGAGTACAAGCTCGTCATCTCCGAACGCGAGAAGTCGCTCGCGCGCACCGTCGGGGACCCGCAGGCGGCCGGGTTCCTCGGAAAGCGCATCGGCGAGACGATCGGTGGCGAGGTCATCGGCGCGACCGGATACACCTTCCGCATCACTGGAGGCACCGACAAGTCGGGCTTCCCCCTCCGTCCGGACCTTCCCGGGGCCCGGCAGACCCGGCTCTTTGTCGGGAACGGGTTCGGGTTCCACGCTCCGCGCGAAGGCATGCGTCGCCGACGAACGTTCCGCGGCAACACGGTCAGCGAGGACACCGTCCAGATCAACCTGATCGTCGAGCAAAAGGGCGGGAAACCGCTCGCGGAGCTTCTCGCGACCTCATGAAGGTCCCACGCCAACCCGAAGTCAATATCGGACTGGTAGGGCACGTCGACCACGGGAAGACGACCCTCACCCAGGCCCTCACGGGCGAGTGGACCGACCGCCACTCCGAGGAGTTGAAGCGCGGCATCTCGATCAAGCTCGGCTACGCGGACGCGGCGTTCTACAAGTGCCCGAAATGCCCGCCTCCCACCTGTTTCTTGACGGAGCCGACGTGTCCGAACGGACACGGGGAGGCGAAGTTCCTCCGCGCGGTCTCGTTCGTGGACGCGCCCGGCCACGAGACGCTGATGGAGACGATGCTCTCCGGCGCGGCGATCATGGACGGCGCCCTCCTCCTGGTCGCGGCGAACGAGAAGGTGCCCCAGCCCCAAACGCGGGAGCATCTCTACGCGCTCGACATCATCGGCGTCCGCAGGGTCGTCGTCGTCCAGAACAAGATCGACCTCGTGCCGCCCGAGGCGGCTGAGGAGAACTACCGGGAGATCGTCGAGTTCCTGAAGTCGTCACCGTTCGCGAACGCCCCGATCGTGCCGGTCAGCGCGAACCACCGGGTGAACATCGACGCGCTGATCGCCGCGATCGAGGAGACCATCCCGACCCCGCCCCGCGACCCGTCCAAACCTCCTCTCATGTACGTCGCCCGTTCGTTCGACATCAACCGCCCCGGCACCCGGCCCAAGGAGCTGCGCGGCGGCGTCCTCGGCGGCTCGCTCCTCCAGGGGAAGATCTCGCTGGGAGAGGAGATCGAGATCCGGCCGGGGCCGTCCGGCGCGACCACCAGCCATTCCGAGTCCCTCACGACGAAGGTCACCTCGATCGTATCGGGGGGCCGGGAGTGGAAGGAGCTTCGACCGGGCGGCCTCGCGGCCGTCGGGACGAGCCTCGACCCTTCGCTCGCGAAGAGCGACGGGCTCACCGGCCGGCTGGTCGGCACGTCGGGGACCCTCCCGCCCGTTACGCAAAAGATCCGCCTCAAGGCGACGCTCCTCGACCGGGTCCTCGGCGCCCAGCGCGACATCAAGGTGGAGAAGATCCGGACGAGCGAACTGCTCGCGGTCACGGTCGGAACCACGATCGCCAGCGGCAAGGTGACGAGCGCGCGCGGGAACGAGGTGGAGCTGTCCCTCAACCGCGCCGTGACGGTCTTCCCGGGAAGCCGCGTCGCGATCTCGCGGAAGCTGAACGCCTGGCGCCTCATCGGATACGGGATCGTCGAGGGAGGCAGCAAGTGAACCCCGATCTGCTCGAGATCCTTCGCTGTCCCGTCTGCAAAGGGGAGCTGGGACTGGTCCAGCGTCGTACGGACGGCGCCGAGATCGTCGAAGGAACGCTCACCTGCGCGAAGTGTCAGATCGACTATCCGATCCAGGACGGGATCCCGGACATGCTCCCGCCCGACGAGCGCGACTGAACGGGGCGCGCGCGCCCGTTCGCGGCGCCGGACCGGTTCCCTACGGTTCCAGCCCAAGAGTTAAGCGGAGCCGGTCGGAGGTGCGGAGGATGCCCGCGAGAGACGACAACGCGGACGACATGTACGCGGAGGACGACGCCGAGGAGTCCTCGCCCCCCCCGCGAAGGAAGAACCGCGCCCCGACCCCGCATCGCGCCGCGCGCGCGAAGCCCGTCCGGCGCTGGGGTGGCCCCGAAGAGCCCGAGGAGGAGGCTTCGGACGACGAGCTGAAACCCGACGCGAAGCGGATGAAAGTCTGGCAGAGCGAGAGGAAACCCGTGTACTGGCGGGCTCGGGACTCCCTCTGGTTCGAGCCGCTCGTAGCCGTAGCCATCATTGTCGTGATCCTGGTCGGACTGTACGCCTACACCAACAACTGGCCCCCGGTGTATGTCATCGAATCCCAGAGCATGCAGCACGGGTCCAACGATGTCCTCGGCGTGATCAACACCGGCGACCTCGTGCTGGCACAGCGCATCCCGACCGACCAGATCACGCCGTACGTCGTGGGGGTGGCCACCGGCTATCAGACCTACGGCGAGTACGGGGACGTCCTCCTCTATTCCGCGGACGGGGCCGGGAGTACGCCGGTCATCCACCGCGCCATCCTGTATCTTCAATGGAACCCGGTCTCGAGTTCGTACAACGCCACGGATCTGAGCGGCCTCGCGTGCGGGAACGAATCTAACGCCGTCTTCAACTACACGGACTCGTCGAACCCGTCCGCGAACCCCTGCTCGACGACGGATCTCACCGGCACGCTCACGCTGTACCACGTCGGATGGCAATCCGCCGAGGTGATCCTCCCGTTGAACTCACCGGAGCTCGGTCAGCATTCCGGCTTCGTGACGATGGGCGACAACAATTTCATGCCGCTCGCGCCGGTCGGCAACTGCCCGACGGGAGTCGTCTGCGGCTGGCCGGACCAGCTGGACGGTACCTCGACACTCGTCGAACCGGGATGGATCCTTGGGGTCGCCCGTGGCATGCTGCCGTGGTTCGGCGCGATCAAGCTCGTGCTGGAGGGCAACGCCGGCGAAGTCCCCGCGCAGTCGTGGCAGTACCTCGGACTGACGGTGGTCGGATTGATCGCCCTCGCGTTCGGGATCCACTACGCCCTGCGCAAGGAGGGCATCGAAGACGAGCGGCGCAAGGAGGAGGAAGAGGAGGCGGCGGCGGCCCGCGCCGCCGAGCCCGAGCCCGAAGGCGGGAGTCGCGCGCGTCGCATCCTGCACGCCCTGCGACCGTGGAAACGCTCGTCCACGGACGAGGAGGAGGTTCCCGTACCGCCCCCCAAACGTGTGAAGCGCTCGACTCCGGGGTCCTCCCGGTCCGACCGGCGACGGGGCCGACCCGTGCCCCGGGTGAAGAAAGCGGCGAAATCCAAGCATCGCCCGCCGCCCGACGACGACGAGTCGCTCTGAGCCGGGCCGACGCGGCGACTCTACTGAGTCTTCGTAACTTTAAAGTCCCCCACTCGGTCCCGCTCGCGAGGACCGACCCGAATGCATATCATCGGAGGAACGGCGTCCACCGCCCTCGCCGAGCGGGTCTCCCGCGAGCTCGGGAACGCGCCGTTCGCGATCCCGTTCACGAAGCGGTTCCCGGACGGGGAGATGTACGTCCGCGTCGGGGGACGGTTCGAGGGCGAGGACGTCGTCATCGTCCAATCGACCCGCACCGACCAGGACATCGTCGAGCTCCTCCTTCTCGAGGACGCGGTTCGCGAAGCCGGCGCCCGCCGGGTCTTCGTCGTCGTACCGTACCTCGGCTACGCGCGCCAGGACCGTCGCTTCTTCCCGGGGGAGCCGGTCAGCGCCCGGACGTTCTGCCGCCACATCGAACTCGACGCGGACATTGTGATCACCGTCGACCTTCACTCGCGCGAAACGCTGAGCCACTTCACGAAGCCGGCGTTCGAGGCGAGCGGGATACCGGCGATCGCGCGGCTGCTGCGCGAGCGACCGCTCGACGTGCTGGTCTCCCCGGACCAGGGCGGCATCGACCGGGCCCGTCGGATGGCGCAGCTCCTCGACAAGCCGTGGGTCGCGCTGCAGAAGAAGCGGCTCGACAGCGAACACGTCGAGCTCACCGTACCCCCGACGCTGGACGTCGACCTCTCCGGAAAGCAGGTCGTCATCATCGATGACGTCATCTCCACCGGCGGGACGATCGTCGAGGCGGCCAAACTGCTGAAGAAGCAGGGGGTCGCCGGCATCAGCGCGGCGTGCACGCACGGGCTGTTCCTCCGCGACGCGTTCGAACGCATGAAGGCCGTCGTGGACGACGTCTACTCGACCGACACGCTCGGGAACCCCGCCGAGAAGGCCTCGGTCGCCCCGGATATCGCGCAGATCCTGCTCCGCCAGTCGGGCGTGTAGTCGGGAGGTCGAGGCGCGTGGAGCCTCCCCGTTCGGCGCGCGGTGCCCCGGCCGACGAGCTCCTCGAGCTCGCGCAGCTGCTGCGACGGGAGCTGATCGTCCGGGAAGAGGGGCCGATCGGGGACTGGCTCGAGTCGTTTGCCGAGAGGCTCCGATCCGGAGAGACCGTCGGATGGTACTATCCCCTCGCCGCCGGAGGGGGTCTCGCCTCACGGACCGAGCGCGAGGGGATCTCGTTCGCGCACGTGCACGTGGGGCCGGGGCCGGACGGTCTCGAACGCGCCGAGGCACTCGCGACGTCCCTCCTCGATCCGATCCCGTCCTCGGTGTCCGCCCTCTGCGTCGGGTTCACGGGCCTCCCGACCGAGGAGGAGGACGCGCTGCTCGGGCGACTCGCACGTCGCCCGGGCTCGACGGTGATCCACCGATTCGCGATGGAGCGGGCGCTGACGGCCGACGACGGAAAAGAGATACCGCCGTTGCCGGCGGAGCTCGCGCAATTCCCGGTCCGGGAGGTGACGCCCGAGGCCCTCGCCGACCTCGATGAACGCGCGTTCCGAGGCACGACCGACGAACTTCTGCTCGGACCGGGCATCGGCGAGTACCGGCGGGCCCTGAACGCGATGCTCGACGGCGAGCTCGGACCGTTCCTCGACCACGCGTCCTCCGCCCTGTACCGCGCCGAGCCGCCCGCGCTCGTCGGGGCGATCCTCACGAGCGAGCGGTCGGCGCGCCACGCCGTATTTCTGGACTTCATGGTCGACCCGGGCGAACGCGGTCACGGGTACGGCCGCTACCTCCTCCGATGGGGATTCCGAACCCTCTACGCGCTCGGCTACGAACGCGTTCGACTGTGGGTGACCGAAACGAACACGACCGCGCGGAGGCTCTACGACTCGGTCGGATTCTCGGTCACGCTGCGGGCCGTCATCTACCGCTGGGACCGGGCGCCGGTTGCACCGCAGCCGCACTCGGAACGATAGGGACAGTCCGAGTACATCCAGTCGGGGCACGGAGGGAGTCCTCCCGGCGCCGCGCCGAGCTCCGCCGCTGCGAGCGCTCGGGCACGCGCTTCCCATTCGTGACGGAACGCCGTCGCGGGGGCGAACCGGAAGTGGAACACCTGGATCCGGTCCGCCTCGCGGGCCGCGCGTTCTCGCCCCAGCACGACGTACCCCGAATCGTGGCCGGTCGCGGCCGCGCGGAATCCGAGCTCGAGCGGGTACTGCGGCTGGGCCTCGAGGACCGATCGCTCGGTGGCCGGATCTCGGGACCACGAAGTCTTGAGGAGCAACGGCTCGCCCAGGAATCCGAGGACGTCCTCCGCCGGGTCCCCGGTCGGCGAGGGGAGCTGACTCATTTCGCCGACCGGACCGCTCTCCAGCGCGGCGAGGACGCTCCAGTAGAGGTCCATCGGGGCGAGTGGATCGGACGGCGGGCGCTCGGGCGCCTCCATCGGACGTCGACGGTCGAAGTACCCCCTACGGGGATAGAGGATCTCACGGAACCGCTCGACCCCGGGTGCGACGGGTAACGGCCCGACCTCCTTCAAGCGCGCTTCCACCCGTTGGCCGATGTCCTCGCGATCGCGCGTCTCGACGACCTCGTCGAGGATCCCTCCGCCGGCCGGCGGGTTGTTCTCCGTGCAGTCGCACACGTTCGCGTCCTCGAACTCGCAGCCGCGGCCGAACCATCGGCAGGCCGGAAGTTCGGTCGGGCGTTGGGCCGACCTCGCGCGTTGCAGGTGCTCGGCGCGGACCCGCATCTCGGCGCGAACGGCGTCCAGGTCACGAAATCGAGCGTCCGCCGCGTGCGCCGATAGGACTTCCCCGTCCCGAACCGTCACGGTCAGCAATCGGCCGACCGGTCGCGCGGACAGGGCGCAGTACATCGCCAGCTGCTCGATCTGCTCGGGTCGCGAGGACGTGAGGTCGTCCGAAGCGACGCGGCTCGAGCTCGTCTTCACCTCGACCGGAACGTCGCTGAGCACGTCGATCCGCCCGACCACGCCGGATCGTCGGATGCGAACCTCGAGCTGCCCCTCCGTGGCCAGGGCGAGCCCCAGGCGACGGTGCATCGAACGCCCGAGGTCCAGCCGAGCCTGGCGCGTGGCGTCGAACGGAACCGGCCGAACGACCCGCCAGTAGGCCCGCCGAAGCGCCACGAGGTCCGTGACGCTGGCCGCGCGCGGGGTTCCCTCGGGCGGCATCTGCGCGATGAGCCGACGGGCGAGCTCCGGCGCCTCTCGGACCGAGACCGCCGACCTCCACGCTCCGCCCGCCAGCGCCACGCCCGACCGAACCCCGCGTCGTATACGAACCCCTCGGGCCGAGCGCGCGGCTTTTACGGACCGCCTCGGTCCACCGACCGATGACCGAGGCCCAGCACCGCCCGTTGATCATCGGCAGCGGCATCGCCGGGCTCTACATCGCGCTCCGGGCCCGGGAGCTGGGATTCCGTCCGACGATCGTCACCAAGGCTCGCCTCGAGGAGTCGAACACGCGGTACGCCCAGGGCGGGATCGCCGCGGCGATCGGGCCCGACGACAGCCCCCACCGCCACTTCGAGGACACGGTGGCTGCCGGGGACGGTCTCGTGGAGCTGGGGGCAGCGCGCGTTCTCACCGCGGAGGCACCGGCGCGCATCGCCGACCTCGTTCGCTACGGCGTGCCGTTCGACACGGTCGACGGGCGCATCTCTCTCGGTCGGGAAGCCGCCCACACGCGCAACCGAACGCTCCATGCGGGGGGCGACGCCACCGGCCTCTCGATCGAGGAGGCGCTCAAGCGCCGCGTGCTGACGGGCGGCATCGACATCCGGGAGCGAACGGTGCTCCGCGCCCTTCGTCCCGGCTCCCGGGACGGACCGGTCGCCGTGCTCTCGAACGCGGACGGTCGGGACCTGGAGTACGCGACGCCGACTCCCGTTGTCCTCGCGACCGGCGGCGCGGGCAGCCTGTATCGCCAGAGCTCGAACCCATCGATCGCGACGGGCGAGGGCGTCGCCATCGCGTTCCGGGCGGGAGCGCTCCTGACCGACATGGAGTTCATCCAGTTCCACCCGACGGCGTTCGCTCGAGAGGGCGCGCCCCGGTTCTTGATCACCGAGGCGCTTCGGGGCGAGGGCGCTGTGATCCGCAACGAGGCCGGCGAGCGGTTCCTCGCCAAGGCCCACCGGGATGCGGAGCTCGCTCCTCGCGACATCGTCTCGCGCGCGATCGACCAGGAGATCGTCCGTTCCGGCCACCCGTACGTGTACCTCGATGCGACCGCGCTCACTCGCGACCTCCTCTTCGCCCGGTTCCCGTCGATCTGCCACTTCCTCGCGTCGTACGGTCTCGACCCCTCGCGCGACCGTATCCCGGTGGCGCCGGTGGCGCACTACATGATCGGCGGCGTCGCGACCGACCTGGAAGGGCGCTCGTCCTTGCCCGGCCTGTATGCTGCGGGCGAGGTGGCGGCGACCGGCGTGCACGGCGCGAACCGGCTCGCCGGCAACTCGCTGCTCGAGGGGATCGTCTTCGGGGAGCGGGTCGCGCGCCAGCTGATCCATCCGGCGGGCGGCGGACCGAAGCCCCCCAAGCGGGTCGTGGAACTGGCCCTCCCGACGGGGACGGGCCGCCCCGGGGAAACGGAAGAATTCGAGGGGGTTCGGACCGCCCTGTGGGAGGAGGTCGGGATCGTCCGGAACGCCGATGCGCTCGCGTCCGCCGAGGAGCAGTTCGAGCGCATCCTGCGGACCACCCTGCCGGCCAAGGCGGACACGCCGTCCGGACCCGTGGGGAATGCGGCGCTCACCGCCTTCTTGATCGCGCGCGCCGCGTCGATCCGGACGGAGAGTCGAGGCGCCCACTACCGGTCGGACTGGCCGAAGCGGCGGACGGCCTGGGCCGTGCACGTCGGTCTTCGGCGGAAGTCGGCACCGGCGCGCCCCCGATAGCTCGGGGTGGAACCATTATGCGCGAGCATCGGTCGCCCCGGGCATGGAGCTCTCCCTCACGGAGGACGAGCGCGAGCTACGAGAGGCGGCGCGCCGGTTCTCTCGCAAGGAGATCGCGCCGATCGCCGACCGGATGGACCGCGAGGACTACTTCCCCCGCGATGTCTTCGGTCGGCTCGGGGAGCAGGGGTTCCTCGGCGTCACGATCCCCGAGGCTCACGGGGGTCTCGGTCTCTCCTACCGATCCCAGGCACTGATCCTGGAGGAGATCGCGCGGGTGAGTCCCGCGCTCGCCCTGAGTGTCGGCGCCCATTCGAATCTGTTCGCGGACAACCTGAGCCGGAACGCGAACGACGCGCAGCGCGCGGAGTACCTCCCTCCCGCGGCGGCCGGGGACACGGTCGGCGCGCTCGCGCTCACGGAACCGAACGCCGGCTCCGACGCGGTGTCGCTCCGGACCCGCGCCGAGCGCCGGGGCGAGCATTGGGTCCTGAACGGCAGCAAACAATTCATCACGAACGGCCCGGTCGCCGACGCGCTCCTCGTTTACGCGAAAACCGCGCCCGAGAAGGGTTCGCACGGGATCAGTGCGTTCCTCGTCCGGAAGGACGACCCGGGCTTTGTGGTCGCGAAGAGCCTCGACAAGATGGGCATGCGGGGCTCGCCGACGGGGGAGCTCGCGTTCCAGGAGTGCACCCTCCCCCGCGACCGCCTCGTCGGGACCGAGAACGAGGGCGTCCGAGTGATGATGAGCGGGCTCAACATCGAACGGGCGGTCCTCACCGCGATCCCCGTCGGGATCATGGCGGAGTGCCTCGAGCGCTCGATCGAGTACGCGCGGCAGCGCGAACAGTTCGGCCAGAAGATCGGGAAGTTCCAACTGATCCAGGCGAAGCTCGCGGACATGTACACCGAGCTCGAAGCGTCCCGGCTGCTCCTGTATCGAGCCCTCGAGCAGGTCGCGACCGACGCCCGCTCGATGGGTCCGGCCGCGGCGGCGCTCACGTACGCGTCCGAGGCGTCGACCCGGGTGGCGCTCGAGGCGATCCAGATCCACGGGGGGTACGGCTACATGCGCGACCTTCCGCTCGAACGCCTCGCCCGCGACGCGAAGCTCCTCGAGATCGGGGCCGGCACCTCGGAGATCCGGCGTCTGCTGCTGGCCCGTGAGCTGCTCGGTCCCGGGTTCGGAGAGTAGTCGCGCCGCGCTCTCGGGGCGCCGTTCCCGAACTTATATAGGGCGCGGGGGCCCTCCGACGCTCGATGGCGGGGCGACCTCCCTCTACGGCGGGCGGCACGTCGTCCCTGCGCGTCGAGATTCTGAAGGAGCTTCAGAGCCTCATTGACGACCGGGACGTCCGCGACCGCCTCGAGCGCGGGCCGATCGGCGAGACGAAGGGGCGCGAGCACTGGGTGCTCCACCTCCTCCTGCGCGCCCAGGAATCGAGCCAGACCCATACCGACATGCTGATCGGTTCGGCGTACTCCAACCTTCTCGCGCGGCTGCAGTCGATCGAGGACCGGGTCGAGCGCGTGGAAGGAAGCTCGAAGGCGGTCGGCGACGAGATGAAGACCCGGTTCGATGGGGTCGAGTCGAGCGTCGCCCAGCGGGTCTCGAAGGAGATCTCGACCGGCGTCGAGACCGCCGGCAACCAGATCGCGAAGGAGCTGTGGGCGAACCTCGACAAGAAGTGGAAGCCGATCGGCGACTCGATCGAAGTGTTCTCCGCCTCCTCCTCGCAGCTCACGAAGGACCTCTCCGACACCTACCGCGTCGCGACCCAGAGCCGACTCCTCCTGAACGAGAACGCGCGACGCATCATCGACCTGGGCCGGGACCTGGTCGCCCTCGAGGAGAGCCTGAAGCTCGCCCTCGCGAAGACCCTCGAGGAGGGACTGCAGCCGCTGGAAGAGCGGATCTCGGCGCTCGAAGCGCGCCTCGCCCTCCCCGCCGAGGAACCCGGCGGGACGAACGGACGGACCGACGCCGCCGGTGGCGCCTAAGGACCGAGAGGACGCTCGGATGCGCCTCTCGCCGCGTCATCCGCGGTACCGCAGCCTCGTCGTGCGGGCGGGACTCGCTGCGTCGGCGCGCTCCGGGCTCGTCGTCCCCGAGGGACTGATCGCCCACGGACGCGGCGAGGCGTTCGACTACCTCCTCGGGGAGCGAACCTCCCCGAGCGCTCGGCAGGCGACGCGCGTCGCCGCTCGGTGGATCGCCGCGGCCTGGCGACCGATCCTGAGCGTGAACGGGAACGTCGCGGCCCTCGCCGCGCGCGAGGTCGCGGACCTTCAGCGAGCGTGGCCCGCCCTCGGCGTCGAGATCAATCTCTTTCACCGCACGCCGAAACGGGTCGCGCTGGTCGCCCGCGCGCTCCGGAGGGCCGGGGTTCGCCAGCTCCTCGGCGAGCGCGCCACGGGACGCCTAACGGGGCTACCGTCCGACCGGGCCCGGGTGGACCCGAGCGGCATGGCGATCGCCGACGTGTGCATCGTTCCGCTCGAGGACGGGGACCGCACGCGAGCGCTCCGTCGGCTCGGGAAGCGCGTGATCGCGATCGACCTCAATCCGCTCTCGCGAACGAGCCGCGAGGCGAACGTTCCGATCGTGGACGAGCTCACGCGGGCGCTGCGGAACCTCGCGAGCGACCTTCGGGTCCTCCGCGCGGCGCGACGACCCATGACCCGGTTCGTGCCGTTCGATGCCGCGGAAGCTCGCGCGGCGGCGCACGCCACGATCGAACGGCGGCTCAGGAGGGCGGCGGGGGATCGGTCGCCGCCTTCTTCACCGCGGGCACGAGCTTCGCCGCGACGGCCTCGAGGAAGGCGGCGTCGGAGCGGTCGAACGCCTTGACCTCGTTCCCGTCGATGTCGATCTCCCCGATCGCTTGACCGTTCTCCCGGATCGGTACGACGATCTCCGCGCGCGTTTCCCGGAAGCAGGCGAGGTAGTCCGGCGCCGCGCTCACGTCATCGACCACGACCGTCCGGTGCTCGCGCGCCGCCTGGCCGCAGACGCCGCGCTCGATCGGGATGCGCGTGTGCTCGGTGGCGGCCGGGCCGTCCCACCCGTCCAGGACGAGCGTCGTTCCCTCCACGCGGTAGATGCCGACCCACCGGTAGTGACGGAACGACTCGCGGAGGAAGCGACACACCTCGGCGAGCGCCTGACGCCCCTGCAGATGCAGGAGCACCGAGTCGATCTGGAGCAGCGCCGGGGTCGTGGCGCGCGGCGGGACGCTCACCGAAGCGCCCCTCCGTGCGGGAGGGAAGCGCCGAGGGGGAGAATTTCCGCCGGGACGGGTCGGCCGTGGCCGGCGTTTGAACTCCCGAGGCGTATTCCGCCACGAGCTTTCCAGACTCGCGCCGTACCGGACTGAGCCACCTCGGCACGCCCTCCGGTCGAGGACGGGGTTCGGCCGATAAGCTTAGCGGCGCGGCGGCGGAGCGACTATCCGCCGAGCGGGTACCAGCCGCACACGGCGCAGCCGGTGCCGCGCTGCTCGCCGGGGATCACCGAACCGCAGTCCGGGCAGGCGACCGCGGCGGGCAGGGAGAGCGAGAGGCAATCGAAGCACGAACCGTGGCGCCGGTCGTCGGGCAGAAGGACGAGGTCCTTGCCGCAGTAGAGGCAGTGGGCATCGCGCTCCTCGGACGCTTCGAACTCTCGAGTATCCGAGAAATAAAGCATCGGGCGCCACCACCAGCCGGCCTCTACATAAGGGCTCGCCGAGCCGGTGTCCGACGAACGCTCCGGAGCGGTCGGACGGACGCGTTCAGGCGTCTTTCCAGCGCGCCTTGTAGGCCGCGATCAGGAACAGCGCGACCGTGAAGGCCCCGAGGGCGATCCAGTCGACCGTCGCGGCCGCGAACGTGATCGGCTGCAGCCCGACCGCGCCCTGGACGAGCTCCGCGGCGTAGGTCGTCGGGGAGAACCGGGCGGCGAACTGGGCCCAGGCGGGTAGGTAGCTGAGCGGGTAGTAGACCGGCGGGAGCACCGTCAGGACCAGGGAGAAGATCGGGCTGAACATCCAGGTCTCCCGGACGTCCTGGAAGTACGTCGCGAGGGTGAACGCGAACGCCGTCGCGAACCCCCAGATGAGGAGGAGCGCCCCGACGAGGACGACGATGCTCGTGAACGTCGCGAAGCCGTAGTAGACGAACAGGACGAAGAACACCCCGAGGGCGGGGAGCGAGTACACGAGTTCCGAGAGGGCCATCCCCGCGACGTAGACCGGCGCTTCGACCGGGGAGGCGACGACGACGTCCTGGAACTTCATGTCGTGCCGATAGTGCGTGAGGTCCGACTGGAGTCCCGTGCCGACCGACAGGACCGTGAGCACGAGCCCGCCCGTGATCCCGTAGGCGAGGTCGGTCCCGTGCGAGATGATCCAGATGAAGAACAGGAAGGAGAGCGGGCTCGCGATGATGTTCAGGAGGTAGAGCGGCTGGGTCCGGATCGGGATCAAGCCGTTGATCGTGACGAGGGTGAACAGCGAGCGGATACGGTTGCGCTCGCTCATCGCTCGAGCTCCGCGACGGGTCCCTCGTCCTCGATCGACCGCCCGACGACCTCGAGGAAGATGTCCTCGAGGCTCACCGGGCCCATGCTGACCCGGTTCCCCCGCTCGAGGGCGTGGCGGGCGAGCTCGCGAGACTCTGCCTCGCGCGCGAATACGAGGAAGCCGCCCTCGATCGCCGACACCTTGCCGTAGGGGTCGAGCTCCTCGCGCGGGTACGCACCGAGGATGGTGACCCGGTACGGGAAGCGGACGCGCGAGCGCAGGTCCTCGGGGGCTCCCTCGAGCACGAGGCGGCCGCGTTCGAACAGCGCGAGGCGGGTGGAGAGCGCCTCGGCCTCGTCGAGGTAGTGGGTCGTGAGCAGGATCGTCCGGTGCTCCCGGGTCGCGCGACGGATCGCTTCCCACACCTGCCGCCGGGCGATCGGGTCGAGCCCGGTCGTCGGTTCATCGAGGAACAACACTTCCGCGTCGGACGCGAGGACCATCGCGCAGAGGACGCGACGTCGCAGACCTCCCGAGAGGCGGGAGACGGAACGTCGGCGATACTCGGTGAGCGAGAGCTGTTCGAGCGCGTCGACGGTCCGGCGATGCGCCTCCGTCGGATCGTTCCCGCGGAGCTTGAGGTAGAGATAGATGACCTCCTCGACGTTCAGGAAGTAGAGCGGTCGGGCCTCTTGGGGAACGCACGCGATCCGGGACCGGATGGCGCGATCGTCGCCCCCGACCGAGAGGCCGAGCACTTCGGCGGTTCCCGACGTCGATTCGAGCTGCGTCGCCGCGATCCGAAGGAACGTGGTCTTCCCGGCCCCGTTGCGCCCGATGACGCCGTAGACCCGGCCCGTGGGAACGTCGAGCGAGAGCTCGGTGAGGGCCGGAGTTTCCCGCGGCGCCCCCGGGTACTCCTTCCTCAGCTTGTCGGTATGGATCGCGAGAACCATCGAGGCCCGACCGAATCCCGAACGATTCTTAACGAGGGGTGGGGACGTGCTAGCTCAGCACTTCGGCGAGCCGCCCGGACGCTTGCGCGTTCTTGATCTCGCGGGCGATACGACGACCCGTCGAGAGACCGGGCTCCACGAGGTCGGAGTACGGACTGCCCGAAATGAACAGGTTCGTGCCCGCGACGATCCGGGTCGAGATCTCGAACACCTTGTACTCGAGGTCCTCCGTCATGATCCCCTCGAGGCAGAACGGCCCCACCATCCCGCCGAACAGATCGACGGACCGCTCGACGATCTTGGCCGCGATGTCGAACGCCTTCGGCAGCAGCGACTCTCGCAGGATGACGGGGACGTTGCCCGTGACCACGAACGTCGGCCGGATGCCGGCCCGCAGCAGCTCTTCCTGCGCGCCGAGCTTGTACAGCTCGTCGATGTTCGCCTCGTCGCGCCGGTCCATCCCGAGGAGGTCGAGCCGGCCGTTTCGCAGCCGATAGCCGCCGTCGGTGATCGGCGAGTAGAAGAAGTGCATGTAGTAGCGCGTCCCGAGCACGTACTCCTGGACGACATGCGGCCCGGTGGGTCGGAACTCCTCGAGCTGCTCGCGGTTCTTCGCGAGGAAGAATCCCTTGCCGCCTTTCGCCCCGTAGTACTTCACGATCACCGGACCGGTGACCTCTTTCGAGTCCTCGTAGAGGCGGGGCATCGTCACGCCGGCCGATTCGAGCCAATCGCGCTCCTTCCGTCGGTCCGATTCCCAGCCGAGTACCGCTCGGTTCCCGTAGACCGGCACATCGAGCTGCGCGAACGCCTCCGGGCCGAGGTACTCTACGAACGAGCCGTGCGGTACGAGGACCGCCCCCGCGTCGCGCAGCTGGTCGGTTACCGCCGGAAGCTCCTTCACCGAGGGGACGGACAGGAACCGGTCCGGGCGGCCGAGCGGGAACGCGTCGTAGAATCGGGGAGGCTCGCCGACGCAGATGCCGAGGGTCGGGAGCCCTTCGGTGCGGGCGCCGTGAAATATCTGGAGCGAGGAATGGGAGCAGAGGGTCGTGACCGTGGGCGTCCGGCCCTTCAACGAGGCGAGACGCGCCTCGGACGCGAGGGGAATCCCCATACGGGGGAGTACTGGGGAACCCTCATAGCCCTTGCGGGAAAATAATGGCCGGAACGCTAGCGCTCGCCCCGATTCCCCTCGAGGTCCCAATACCACTTGACCCGTCGCGCGCCGGTCTCGGCCACCCGACGCCGCAGCTCCGGATCGATCGAAGCATCGCGCACCAAGCGGCGCACTTCCTCGGGTCGACCCGTGGGGATCCGACCCGCGAGTCCGGATTTCTCGAGTTCCGGGCGCATCCCTTCGAGCGTATACTGCCAGGTCTCCTCCCGACGCCGCACGGCCACGGAGTTCGTTCCCGGGAGCCGGTGGATCCCGAGCTCCTCCGCGACGTGGTGCAGGGCTTCGGCGGTGTCCCGGAGCTCGGTGCCGACCCGATCTTCCTCCGCGCGAAGACGGTCGAACCGGTCGACGAGCTCGCGCAGCCGTGCCTCTTCGGTCGGTGGCACCGTGCGGAACTCCGGGCAGATCGACCGGAAGTCGCACCGACTGCAGTGACGCCCAGGGGTCGGCTCGTACGCCCCGGCGCGGATCCCGTCGCTCACGACGCCCATTCGATCGTACAGCGTCGTGAGCGCCGGTCGGCCCCGCGGCGGCACGCGGATGGGGGTCTGCGAGCGGAGGTGGTAGAGCGTGAGTCCCTCGACAGGCTCCGAGTAGTTCCTCTCCACGAGCACCTGGTACAGGGAGAGTTGGTCCGACTCCTTCGCGTCGCCCGCGGAGAGCTCGCGCGACGTCTTGTAATCGAGGACTTCGAGGCCGCCGAGCGGGGCGCGGTCTATCCGGTCGATGTAGCCGTGGATCGGGATACCGTCCCAACGTGCCTCGAGATGCTCTTCGACCGACACCGGACGTGGTCGATCCCGCTCGAGCCGGTCGTAGTAGCGGGTCAGGATCTCGAGACCGAGCGCCCGGTACCGAGCTTCCTCCTCGGGACTCGAGTACCCGTCGGACGACCAGGCACGGTCGTACATCGCGATGAGCTCCTCGCGCGAGATCAGCGGGCTGCCCGCGTCCCCGTGACGACGGGGTTGCCAGTCGTCGAGCGTCCGCTGCGAGTCCGATTCACCGGCGCGTCGCGCGGTCGGCACGACGAGCGGACGCAGCAATTCTTCGAGGACGGAGTGGACCACCCGTCCGAACGTGAAGTAACTGCGGGGGGTCTCGGGGAGCTTGTCGATGTACTGGAACTTCCAACGGAGCGGGCACTCCAGGTACGTCCGGTACGACGAATAGCTCAGTGCGGCCGGGGACGCCACGAGTTCCCAGCCGTCCGGAAGTTCAAGTGGTTTCCGGGGGCTCGCGCCCCCGGAGGGTTCGGTCGGCCTACTGGCCGGCCGCGGCCGCGTCCAGCGCGACCTTCTCCTCGCTCTCGGGAGGCAGGGTCCCGCGAGCCTGGGGGTTGGTCAGGTTCTTCGGCAAGCCGAGGAGGTCGAGGAGCTCCTTGTAGTGGTTGCGGATCGTCACGGGCGTGACGTTCGCGACCGCTGCGATCCGGTCCTGACTGCGCGGCTCGCCCATCAGGTTCGACGCGATGTAGATGATCGTCGCGAGGATCCCGTTCGGGAGCACACCGCTCGTCGAGTACACCTGCTCGACCTGCTCCAGGAGGGAGAGCACCTTCTGGCGCACTTCCTTCGAAAGGTTCAGGTCCTGGGTGAACCGGACGAGGTAGTCGCGCGGCTCCACGGGCTTCAGGCCGAGCTTGAGCTCGCGGGCGAGGAGGGTGTACGCACGGCCGACCTCGATCTTCGTCGCCTTCGAGTGGGCGATGATCTCCTTCATCGTCCGCGGGACGTGGCACTGCCGGCACGCTGCGTAGACGCTTGCCGCGACGAGCGCGACAATTTTCTTGCCGCGGGTCGCCTTGTGCTCCAGCGCGCGACGGTAGATGTACGTCGCCGACTCCTTGACTTCTCGGGAGAGCCCGAGGACGCCGGCGAGCCGGTTGAGCTCCCCGAGCGCGACGACGAGGTTGCGCTGGTGAGTGCGGGCCGCGCGGAGCCGGTGGTTCAACTTCCGAAGGTGGTAGAACTTGAGCGACGTGTTGCGCGACAGCGAGTTCCCCTGGAAATCGCGGGTGGGCACGCCGATCTCGCTGAACAGTCCCTTGTCGGGCATCAACGGGGAGATGACGGGGCCCCAGCCTCGCGCCTCGCGTCCGGTATCTTCCTTCGAGCCGCGCTGGCCACGGTCGCTGACGAGCGCGCTTGCGTCGACGACCAGACCGCAGTCGGCGCAGACGATCTCGCCACGGATCTCGTCGCGGATGAGGTGCGAGGAACCGCAGTTCGGACAGGCGTCCGAGTCCGGCGGAGCGGCCACCACGGGCGATTCTACCGCCGGTGTAGGGCGATGGCCGGCCTTATGCGAAGTGGGTCGAGCCTTCTTCGATGCAGGTACAGCTGTCATGGTTTCTGGCCGGCACAACCGGTGGCGTGTATATATAACTTAGGCCCTCCGCTGTATCGGTTGTTTGATACAGTTGCTACACAGTGCGGTGGTGTAACACGGCCCTCGAAAGACCTCGGTGACCCCCGGAGTTCACGGGTGATGGTAGGCGGGGAAGGTCGTGTTCCCGGCGAGGGACACCGACGTGACGCCGGTGTCGAAGGTCGTGAGGTGGTCGCCGCTCCCCGTGAAGTCCCCGTCGGTGATCAGGATGAAATCCATGCTCGCCGACAGCGAGACGGGGGCCGTGGTCGCGTTGCTCCACTCGGTGGCGTCCCCGCTCCCCGGCAGGGGGAAGGTCGCGACCGTGCCCAGGTCGCCGACGTACAGTTCGGCGTACCAGACGGTCGGCTCCGGGGCGGTGCACGGAAGATTTGGCGCCGGCATCGGGGCCGATCCATTGGGCAGCACGGTGGCATTGTGAAGGGTCAGGATCGAGAGACCGAACTGCGCGGTCGTGACCGGGGTCGAACCCGCGATCCACGCGATCGGGAAGTAGGTGAGGTCGTACACTTCCCCATCGGTCTGGCAGAGGATGGTACCGTACGTCGGCGCGGACAGACCCAGCGTCGTCGTCGGCGGACCCCCGGGACGGCCGAGGACGCCATCGTGGTAGGCGAACCCCACCACGCCCGCCCCGACAACGAGTGCGGCGACTCCGACCGCGATCCAAGCGTTCCGGGTCCCGGGGTCGATCCGGGGCGGGCGAAAGATCGGCTCCTCTTCCGGTAGGGATTCGAACCCCGCGTCGGGCGGTGTCGACGGCACGGGCGGCTAGGGGTCGGACCCCTATTTATGGCCCCGAAGGCCGGGGCGACTAAGCCGGAGTGGCGGTGAAGACGCAGCCGCGGCTCGCGTGCTTGGTCGGGTCCGGTTTCGAGACCTCCCAGCGCTTGCCGATCCGATTCTCGAGGACGGTCCGCAGCATCTGGGGGCACATCACGCGCCCGATCTCCGGTGAGTCGGAGGTGCACGCGAAGCACCCGGTGACCTGGAAGGTGAGGGGCTTCTGGCGCAGCACCTTGAGGTGCCCCATGGTGCGGCTCTCGTAGTACTCGCCCAGCGACTTCCCGACGGCTTCGGGGGTGTCTCCTTCCACCTCGCCGGCGATCTCCCGGCCCAACTGCCGCGCGATCAGCTCGATCAGCTCGGGCAGCTGGAACTCGAACTCATGGACCCCCGCGGCCCGCATCCCAAGGGCGGCGATCTCCTTGAGCCGCTGGAACGGCACCGACTCCTGCCCCCGGACGACGGGGAGCACCGCGGTCGAGGGGTTCTCGATCTGAACGAATCGCGACTCGGAGTGTTCGGCGGGGCCCCAGAGCCGGCGGTGGTAATCGCGCGCCAGCTGGACGAACATCGGGGCGGACGACCAGAGCGCGACCTGCTCCTCGCCCGAACGACCGAACCCCTCTTCGCCCGAGACGTACACGAGCGACCCGACCCGGTCGATGACGACCGAGCGGTTCATGATCGGCCCGGCCGAGTGCCGGAGCTCGGCGAACGAGGCGAGGTGCTTCGCATCGACCAGGTTCTGCGGGTACACCTCGGTGACGATCCGCACCTTCACGCCGCGCGCGTGGGCCTCCCGGAGCGCGCGGTCCGTTCCGACGTCGATCACGCTCGGCAGCGCGGAGCCGCTCGCGCTCAGGAACACCGAGTGTTCCGCGGTGCCGAGCCGCTTCACCAGGAATCGGTGGATCGTCTCGCGCCCCTCGAGCACCGCGAACTTCCGCGGGTCGCGCTCGTCGAGGTCGGTGCGCGCATCCTCCCAGTCCGTGAGGATCTTGTGGCGGTCCTGCTCCATCCGTCGGACCCGCTCGGACGCCTTGCGGATCCACCGGTCGAGGAGTTCGTTCGGGGGCATCGCGGCGAAGTGCGTCGGGCGCCCCCCGGTGGCCTGGAGGAGCCCATCCGCCCGGAGTTGCTTGATGAATCGGTACGCCTCGACCCGGCTGACCGCCGAAAGTCGGGCGAGCTCGCTGGCCGTTTGAGGGCCCGCGCGGCACGCCGCGAGATACACCCGGGCCCCCTTCTCGGGGACCCCGTGCTGGGCCAGAAGGTCCAGGAGGTCGGAGCCCGGACGCCCCACGTTCTATCGAGCCGCCGAGGGGTTAAAACGGTGCCAGCACGGCCCGCCGGCCGTCAGAGCGCGGCCTGGAAGTCCTCGATGGTGAGCGGGAACGGCGCCTCGGGCCCGCTCTTCGACCGGACGACCTCGCGCGCGAGCAGCCAGTACACCGTCGCGAGCGCCACCCGCCCCTTGTTGTTGGCGGGGATCACGAGGTCGACGTTCCGCGTCTCGTTGTTCACGTCGCACAGTCCGACGACGGGGATCCCGATCGAGACCGCCTCGCTCAGCGCCTGCTGGTCGGTCGCCGGGTCGGTGACGAGGAGCACCTTCGGCTCGAAGTACTCCGCGAGATTCGGGTTGGTGAGGCAGCCGGGGACGAACCGCTCGGCGAACGACGTCGCTCCGGTCGTCTTCGCAAAGACCCGGACCGGCTTCTGCCCGTACTGGCGCTGGGAGACGACGAGGATCTTCTCGGCGGGGAAGCTCGCGAGGAACTTCGCCGCGAAACGGATGCGCCGGTCGGTCTCCCGAACGTCCAGGACGTGGAGACCGTCGAACCGGACCTTGTAGACGAAGCGGCGCATGCTCGCCGACTTCTGCTGGGTTCCGATGTGGACGCCCGAGGTGAGGTACGTCTCCTCGGGAACCAGGAGCTCGCCGGGACGGATGTCCTGTCCGTCCGTGTCGGCGACCCGTTCCTCGACCATCACTTCGTCGTCGGGCATTCGATCTATCCGTCCGTGGCGGCGCGGACACGCAGGAGTTCATTTAGCTTTGCCACGCGCTCCCCGCCGAGTACCCCGCACTTCAGGGCGTGCGCGCCCGTCCCCACGGCGACGTGGGCCAGCCATCCCTCGGGGACCTCCCCCGACCGGTGCGAAGTGACCGTCGCGAGCCCCTTCGACCGGGCGAGGTCGACGGTTGCGAAGGCGTCGGTGAGAGTGCCCACCTGGTTGACCTTGATCAACACCGCGTTGGAGGAGCCGTGCTCGACCCCCCGCTGGAGACGCCGAACGTCGGTGGTGTAGAGGTCGTCGCCGACGACCACCGCCTTCGACCCGACGGCGCGGGTGAGCGCGGCGAACCCGTCGAACGACTCTTCGTCGAGCGGGTCCTCGAGATAGCGGAGGTCGTACCGGTCCACGAGCTCGCTGACGTACGCCACCTGCTCCTCCGTGGTGAGCTTGCGGTCCCGGTAGGTGTACCGTCCGTCCCGGAAGAACTCGCTCGCCGCGAGGTCGATCCCGGGATGAACGGCGACCTTGAGCTCGTCGCGAACGGTGGCGCACGCCGTGGCGAGCACGTCGAGCGCGGCGTCGTTCCCGAGCGGCGCGACCCAGCCTCCCTCGTCGCCGCGCCCGAGCGCGATCGTCGGGAGCTTCGCGTGGAGCGCCTCCCCGACGAGGCCGTGAGCGCGGATCGCCGCCGCGACCGACTTTCGGGGGTCCGGCGACTCTGCGTAGGCGATGAACTCCTGGAACTCGGGTCCGCCGATCGCGTGGACACCGCCGTTCATCACGTTCCCGACGATCGCCGGGTACGTGGGACGGTCGATGCCGGGCCGGGCCAGCGCCTTCCACAACGGCAGATGCGCCTCCTCGGCTCGGGCCCACGCCGCCGCGACCGAGACGGCCGTCGCCGTGTTGCCTCCGATCCGCGCGAAATTCGGTGTTCCGTCGACCTCGTGCAGCGTTCGGTCGACCGTGGCCTGGATCGCGCCGTCGAGTCCGACGAGCGCCGGCACGAGGCGCGAGCGCGCGGTCTCCAGCGCTTCCGGCACGCCGCCGGGAGGGAACGCGCGGACTTCGTGCGTCCCCGTGCTGGCACCGCTCGGGGCGCCCGCTCGCGCGTGGGCGCCGGATTCGAGGGTCACGGTCGCCTCGACCGTGGCGCGGCCCCGGCCATCGTACAACGGGTCCAGCCGGACCGATTTGATCCGGCTCACGGACCCTCCACGAACTCGACGAGGACTCCGCCGAACGCGGACGGGTGGGCGAATCCGACGCGCCGCCCCCGGGCGCCCGGACGAGGCTGCTCGTCCACGAGGCGGCCGCCCCTCGCCTTCACGTCGGCCAGTGACGCGGCGACGCTCGGCACGTGGAACGCGAGGTGATGCACGCCCGGTCCGCGTCCCTCGAGGAACTTTGCGACCGGTGAACTCGGGTCGAGCGGCTCGAGCAGCTCGATATGGGTGTCGCCCACGGAAACGAACGCCACCCGGACCCGGTTGGACGGGACCTCCTCCGGTGGAGATTCCGGCGCCCCGACCAGGGGGCGCCATTGGTCGATCGCGGCCGCGAGGTTCGGAACCGCGATCCCCACGTGGTCGAGTTTCATCGTAGTTCCCTCGCCTAGTACGAACGGGACGGCTTGTGCTCGCCGAAGAGGCGGCGCCACACGTCCGCGACCTCGCCGAGGGTAGCGCCGGCCCCCACACTGGCGAGAACGTGAGGCATGACGTTCTCGGCGCCGCGGCTCGCTTTCTCGAGCCGCTCCAGCGCGTCGCGGGCCTTCGCCGCGTCGCGATCCGTCCGCCACCTCGCGACCCCGAGGGCCTGGCGCCGTTCTTCCGCGGGCGTGATCCGCTGGACGGCGACGCCTTTGCCGCCGTCGCCGGAAAAGAGCGAGAAGTCGGGATTTCCCTCGGTGTAGCCGTTCACGCCGACGACGATCTCGGTCCGCTGCTCGCGGGCACGCGCCACCCGATACGCCTCCCTCGCGATCTCACTGGAGAAAAAGCCGCGCTCGATCGCCGGGAGCGCTCCGCCCATCTCGTCGATCCGGGCGAGGTACTCGCGCGCCTCCCGTTCGATCCGGTCGGTCAGGTACTCGATCTCGTAGGAACCGCCGAGCGGGTCGACCGTGCTCGTCACGCCCGACTCCTCGGCGAGGATCTGCTGGGTGCGCAGGGCCAGGCGCGCCGACGACTCGGTCGGGAGACCGAGCGCCTCATCGAGCGCGTTGGTGTGAAGCGACTGGGTTCCCCCGAGCACGGCCGCGAGCGCCTCGAGGGTCGTGCGGACGACGTTCAGCTCGGGCTGCTGCGCGGTCAGGCTCGAGCCGGCGGTCTGCGTGTGGAACCGGAGCTGCTTCGAGCGCGCCTGCTTCGCCCCGAACGTCTCCTGGACGATCGACCCCCAAAGTCGGCGCGCGGCCCGGAATTTTGCGATCTCCTCGAGAAAGTTCCGGTCGGACGAGAAGAAGAACGAAAGCCGCGGGAGGAATTCGTCGAGGTCGAGCCCCCGTTCCTGGACGGCCCGCACGTACGCGATCCCGTTCGCGAGAGTGAACGCGACCTCCTGAACGGCGGTGGCGCCCGCCTCGCGCATGTGATACCCCGAGACCGAGATGTAGTTCCACTGGGGCATTTCGCGCGTCGCGAACTCGATCAGGTCGACCGCGAGCCGGAGCGATGCCTTCGGCGGGTAGATGTACGTCCCGCGGGCGACGTACTCCTTCAGGATGTCGTTCTGAACGGTGCCCCCGAGACGCGCGCGGGGCACCCCGTTCTCCTCCCCGACCGCGACCAGGAGCGCCGTAAGGATCGGCGCGGTGGCGTTGATCGTCATCGAGACGGTCGCCTGGTCGAGCGGAAGTCCGTGGAAGAGGGTCCGCATGTCGCCGAGCGATGCGATCGGGACGCCGCACCGTCCTACCTCGCCGGCCGCTCGTAGATGGTCGGAATCGTAGCCGTTCTGGGTCGGGAGGTCGAAGGCGACCGAGAGCCCCGTCTGGCCCCCCGCGAGGAGGAAGTGGAAACGCCGGTTCGTCGCCTCGGCGCTTCCGAATCCGGAGTATTGACGCAACGTCCAGAGTCGCCCACGGTACATGGTGGGCTGAATGCCCCGGGTGTACGGGTACGACCCCGGGTAGCCGACCTTCTCGAGGAAATCGGCGTCGGGATCGTCGGGAGGGTCGACCAGCAACGGAAGTTGGCCCCCTTCGACCTTGTCGCCGATCGCCTTTCGGGCGTCGTTCTCCCAGCGCTCGCGCCCGCGGGGATTCTTCGTGGCTCGCCGAGCGCGTGCCATCGGCGTCGGACCGGGACGCGCTATAAATCGGTGTCCCGACGGCCGACGAGCGGGAACAACGCGGTAAGGTCGACCTCGGCCCACGCGACCGGCACCGGGACCCCGAGGTCGGTGAGAATCGACGGGTGGATCTCCCCCATTTCCGCGACCGGCTCCCCGGCGATCCGGGCGCGTGCGGCCCGGCCCGGCACGGTACCCGGGATCTCGATCGGCTCGCGCACCGGCAGGATGTCGACGAGGCGCAAGAGGTAGTCGACGAGCGCCGCGGCGTCCGCGAATCCGGCCGTCTCGCTCGCGATCATCGCCCCTACGTGGTAGCGAGTCTGCGCCCCGGGTTCGGCCGCGGGGTCGACGACGACGACGGGAGCGACCTCCCCGAATCGCTGCGGGTACCCGTGGCGGGTGTTCCGCGCCAACACCTCGAGGTGCGAGAGGAGGAGTCGATCCCGAACGTAGGCCCACTCCGCCGAGGGCGGGTGGGACAGCCGGATCGGATGGGCGCCCGCCAGGCGTTGCACCGTGGCTTCCCCTACCAGGACGGTCGTGAACGGGATCGAGAACCCGAGTCCGAGGAGCGAATTCGAAAACCGGCGTCGGAACGTCGTAAACCGGCGCCGACGGCCCCGGCCGAAGCTCGGAGGCAGCAGGCCGTCCTCGGGCCGAATGGCCTGGGCCAAGATCACGTCCTCGGCGAGGTCGACCGCGGTGAGCAGGTCGGGCCGCCACGGGGGAACCTCGACGCGCCAGCCGCCGGCGTGGACGTGCCCCCCGAGTCGGAGCCGGGACAATCGTGCCTCGACTTCCCCCGCGGGGTAGACCATGCCCGACACGTCGCGCAGCGTGTTCGTGGGCAGTTCCACGGAGCGATCCCCGAAAACGCCGCGACCGTCGCTCGGGGCCGATCCTCCCTCGATGGCGACGGGAGCGACGGACCAGCCACGGCTCGCGAAGACGAGGTACAGCAGTCCGAGCGATTCGCGGACCGGACGCTCGCCCGTCCCGGTCGACTCGAGCAGGAGCCTTCGATCCCCGACGCGGGCTTCGCCCCCGGTCCGACTGTTGAGGATGGGCGGCAAGCTCAGGATTGTGCCGCGGGAGTCGCGAAGGGTCAGGCAGCTCTCCCGAGCCCGTCCGTACGCACCGTACTGCTGGGCCATCGGGTGGTCGTGGAAGAAGGCATCGGCGGTGACCTCTTCGGACCCTTCCAGCGGGACGAAACGGACACCGCTCATCGGGTCGAGGGCGTACCGGAAGGGCGGCACGAGCCGCTCGTACGGATAGATCCCGAGACTCGCCGCCTTGCGTCCGCGTCCGACCGTCGCATGGATCAGCTCCTGGAATCGTACCGCCTCGGCGAGCAGTCCCTCGTCGAGGCCGCCGTCGGTCGGGGCGGTCACCAGCATCGCGGAGAGGACGGGGCGGATCGCGCGGACCGACTCCTCGACGCGCACCGTCGGTGCCGGGCCGGGTCCCTCGACGACCTTCGGTCGAAGGAGTCCTTTCGCCGCCTCGGTCGCGCCTGCGAGGTAGAGCCCGAGACCGCCTTCGGAGAGAAGGTCGAGCCGATCGGGCGTGACCGAGACGGTCAGCGTCGTTCGGTCCTGCGCTTCCAGTTCGGCCTTGGAGGTGAAGAGTAGGTCCTCGAGAGCGGCGTCGGACAGCGGATGCGGCAGCCGGTCGAGGACGCGGTCCCGCTGCAAGATCGACTGCGGCACGGCTAACGCCCCCCTCCGCGCAGGCGGTCGAGGTCGACCTCATAGAGCTCGCGGATGTCGTTCAATCCGAGCGAGATGAACGCGAGCCGGGTGATCCCGACACCCCACGCCGCGACCGGCACCTCAATGCCGAGCGGCCGCAGCACCTCGGGGCGCATCATTCCGCCCGGAAAGATCTCGATCCATCCGAGACGGGGATGCCGAACGTATCCTTCGATGGACGGTTCGGTGAACGGGAAGTAGCTCGGACGGATCTTGAGCTCGCGGATCCCGATCGCCTCGGCCATCGCGCGGAACATTCCGACCAGGTGCCGGATCGTGATCCCTTCGTCGCCGACGATCCCTTCGCACTGAGCGAACTCGATCGCGTGACGTGCGTCGAGCTCCTCCCGCCGGAAGTTGCGGTCGATCGAGTACATCCGGAACGGCGGGCGAGGATGCGCGGCCATGAACCGACCGGAGACGGCCGTCGTCTGAGAACGTAGGACCGGGCGGGCCGCGATCGTCGGGTCGTAGGTCCCCCCCCACCCCGGGCCGATGGGTTCCGTCTCCCCGGGAAGGGGACGCCCCGTGTGCACGGCCGCCACCCGGGCCAGAAGTTCGGCGGGTGGCAGATGACCCTGGATCCCCTCGACCGCGAGCGCGTCATGGATCGACCGGGCCGGATGGTCCTGCGGCATGTACAGCACGTCGTTGTTCCAGAACTCCGTCTCCAGGAGGGGCCCTTCGGCCTGGTCAAAGCCGAGGCCGATCAGGATCTCCTCGAACTCTTCGAGCCACGCGAGGTACGGATTCGGCCGCGCCCCGGTAAGAAATGGGACCGGAGCGCGCACGTCGTACGCGCGGAACTCCTGCTGGCGCCACCCACCGCTCGTCAGCATCGAAGGAGTGATCGCGCCGAGAAGGTCGCCCCCCTCGGAGGGGAGGGCGAGCCGGCGCCCTTCGTCCGTCGGGCTCCACCGCTTGATCGACCGCCGCTCGGTCCGCACCAATCCGCGACGCTCGAGGGCCGCGACGATCGCATCGTCCACGTCGTCCTCGTCGTTCGCGACCTGCTTGAGCACGATCTCTTCGGGCAGCAGGGAGTCGTCCGGCGGGGTGCCCGCGCGGAGCCGGAACGGCATGCCGTCCTCGAGGTAGCCTCGCCGTCGGAGGATGCCGATCGCCGCCGACCGCTCCTCGTCGTCGAGTCCCTCCGCGGCCGCGGTCTCGGGCGTCAGCGAGCCGCCGCGACGACCGAGCGCTTCCAAGAACCGTCGTTCGGGGAGTCCCCGTTCGAGGGTGGTCTTCCCTCTCGGGGTCAGGTCGCGGATCGTTTCGTGCTCCTCTTCGAGGGTGACCAGGTGCTTCGAGCGAAGCCGCTGGAGACTTCCCCGAGCCTGGTCGCCGGGCACCCCGGCGAGCCGGGCGAGCTCGTCTTCCTCGATCGGGAGCGTCTCCGCCGAGCGAAGGACTACGAGCACCGAACGCTCGGGCCCGGAGAGGGTGACCGGGACCGCCCCGTCCGGTGCATCCTCGGATGCACCGGGCACGGGCCCGACCAAGAAGGCGCGCGATTAAGTCCTTTCTATCGGGGCAGCGTCACGGAGGCGGCGCCGGGCCCTCATCGACCGATTCCGGCGGCGGCAGCCACTCCGGCGCGGGAGGCGGCGGAGGGGGCCCGTTCGGCGGCTCGACGCCCGCCCCGTTCGGAACCGGATCCTCCGGCATCGAAGGGGCTGCGTCCTGCACCTCCGCCGGAGCACGACGACGGCCGATGACGGCGCCGAGCACGATCGCGAGGGCCATCACGACCACGAAAAAGACGACGTTACCGGGGTAGGATGCGACCCCCGCCAGTGCCGGGAGGTACCCGAGCAGGTTCACCCCGACGGTGGTGGAATTCGTGCCGTAGTACCCGTGCGCGGTCACCTCGGCACTTGCCTGGGCGCTCGAACCGAGGTAGCAGCCGGGGATCGCGATCGTCGCGACCGCGACGCCGGTGATGTTCGTGAGCGGGGTCGCGTTGCCGAACAGGCCCGAGCACGGTCCCGCGAGCCCGCTCGTCTGAAGGGCGATCTGAACGGG
>Ga0070761_10000064_pt1 | contig 70144 bp, 57 predicted proteins | sample HubBroMetageREF1_FD_66724 | JGI IMG/M metagenome (GOLD analysis project Ga0070761, IMG submission 66724) | Reference soil microbial communities from the Hubbard Brook experimental Forest, New Hampshire, USA - Hubbard Brook CCASE Soil... | ecosystem: Environmental > Terrestrial > Soil >... | reverse complement strand
AAGATGGTTGGTGGGTTCATCGAGCAGCAGCAGATCGGGCTGTAGGGCAAGCGCCAGGGCCAGCTCAGCGCGCTTGCGCTCTCCGCCCGAACAACTCGCCGGTAAAGTGGTGCCGGTAAGACCGAAACGGTGCAGGAACTCCTCGAGGCGCGACTCCAGGCGCCAGTGCTCACGGTCATCGGCCGGTGCTCCGTCGTCGCAGGTTGCCCATGCCTTGGCTCGCAGCAGCAGGCTGTCCTGCAGAGTTTTCGCCGCAGGGAGCTCAGGCTCTTGTTCGACGAGCCCAAGGCGCAGGCCCACGCGTCGCTGCACGTCGCCGGCATCAAGTGGTGTCTTACCTGCCAGCACACCAAAAAGAGTCGACTTACCGGTGCCGTTGCGGCCGATCAGACCGAGTCGCTCGCCGGCCTGTACGGTGAGTTGCACTTCTTCAAGGAGCGGCCGCTCACCGAAGGCGATATGCGCATTGAGAAGTGTGATCAGGGACATGGGCGCACGATTATCTCGTGTATACGTGTCGCGTGATATCAGGAGGATTTTCGCGACCTTGTTCGTAGCAAGCCCCCTCCACCGTAGGACTGCACGGGCTCGCGGTCGGCCACACACGGTACATCTCGGACGTCGCTGCATCCGGTAGCGACGGGGCGCAAGGATTTCACTTTCAAATTCTGACCGGCAAGCGCAAGCTGCAAACCCTTGCGGAGGATCCCGGAGATACCCTTGACCTCGGTGCCTTGGCTGCCAACGAACGAAAGCGCTTCTCTTCCGAATGCGACCGAGTTGATCCAGACTCACCGCGCACGCATTGCGCTGGAGGAGGCTGAGCGAGCGCAGCGTCGACGCGCTGAGCTGGAAGCACAGCGCTCGGATCGGAATCCGCCGGACGTGCGCATTCGGATATGGGAAAGACTACACGGACTACGCCTGCCATCCGATGCGGCGCACCCCATTCTCGATGTGATCGCAGTCGGTACGCGACTGACTCTCGTGGACGTGCGCGAAGAACAGCGGGCCCGACAGGCGCGGCGAGCGGCTCTGGGGGCCAGCTAGGGGTCAGCACCAATCGGCACGACGTGCGGGCGAGGTGACGCCGGTCGCGCGTGCCAGGGTTCGGTATCCAACGGTCTTGCCACGAAAGTCCCGCAGCTCCGCACGCGATCGGGTAAACTGGTGGCGGCTCGTGAATTTCCGCCTTGTCTGCCCTTGGCCTGCGCCGATCCGGCGTCCCTAATCCGGCCAAAGACCGCCACCTCTGAAATCTCCGTGACCGTGAGGCAGCAACATCTGCCATTTCTCGTACATCTTTTTGTGAGTACTCTGAAGTGACCAAACTCTACGTTGGAAATCTCCCCTTTACTGCTACCGAAGACAGCGTGCGAGCTCTGTTTAGCCCGCATGGAACTGTCGAGAAAGTCTCCCTGATCACCGATCGCGATACCGGCCGCCCACGCGGCTTCGGCTTTGTCGAGATGTTGAATGCCGATGCGTCGCGTGCGATGCAGGCGCTTAACGGAACCGATTTTGACGGCCGCGCGCTCAAGATCAACGAGGCGCATGACCGAGACCGTGTCGGCGGCGGCAATCGCGCAGCGCGGCGCTACTGACACTCCCGAACAGGGCGCGGTCGGCTTGCCGGCCGCGCCTGATCATTCCCGCGCCGGCGACGGCCGCGGAGCCACGCATGAGTGACTACGAATTTACGATGTCACTTCGCATTCGGCACCCCCACGCCGAGCCCGCCGAGATCACACGCGTCCTCGGCATCGAGCCGCAGCATACGTGGCGCGCAGGTGACCCCCGGCGTGACTCCGCAGGGGGCGAACTGCTTGGAACACACCGTGAAACCTACTGGATGGGGCGGCTGATGGTCGAGCCTGAGCTCGCATCGGATCACGTCGGAGTCGAGAGCGTGATTCTCCGGACCTTGGCGCAACTGCGCAAAGCGAGCGGCTTTCTCGCGACGTTGAAGGATGAAGGCGGCGCAGCCGAGCTGCAGGTGAGCATCTTTGCCCGCGAGGAGTTCTGCCTCGAGTTACTTCCGGAATCGCTCGCGTTGTTGGGGCGCTTGGGGCTGGGCATGGTGGTCGAAATCAAGCCGCACCCCCATGGTGTGGCGCCGATCGAACCTCACTGACATGCGTTGCTCGCGCGGCTCTCCACCGCGCGGTGCGAAACACGAGCAGCACGCAGCGCTCCGTGCTATGGTCCATGCCGCTTTGTGATTCTTTCGCCGTGACCATCCTGGCGTTTACGCCGTTCCCGGGTCGCCACCCCAGAAGTATCGCAAAATCCGGGCACGGATTTCCGCGGGTGTAGTTCTACTCGTCAGGGGGGCGTGCCGGCGACATCCTGGCGCTCTAAACGCGCTAGCACTACTGAGACGGAGACATGCTTACCACACGCAAGTGCGAGGTCGGAGCAGATACTGGCAAGTGGTACGCGGTTGTGATCGAGGGGCAGGCATTACGACGAGCAGGTTACTGTGCGGTCGGATGCTCCGGCCACGAATCCTCAGACGAAGCACTGGCTCATCATCTGCAGTACCAGCTCGATCGCGAGACTGATCTGTGGCTCGTGCGTCACGTCCCACAGGATTGTGAGATCTGTGGTGATTCGACCACCCTGCGTGCCAGGTTGGGGCGCAATACCAAGCTCTTCGTTCTGTGCCGACAGCACCAGTCCACACACAGCTTGCAAAAGGTAGTCCAGCAACGCCTGACACCGCAGGCCGCACTGCCTGCCGCTTAGCAGGGAGGGGAGGTCCCATGGGCTCCCGCAAGACTGGAACGTTTCATCCTGCAGAGGAAGTGCTGGTGATCACCTGTGATGTCTGTGAGTGCGACATCGGCTACGAAGATGGCCGCCGCCCGCGACCACACTTATGTGTCACGCAGCATCCCAACACGGGTGCGCTGGATGATCAGAGTCCTCCTGTAGCTTTATGTTCGCAGGAATGCCTGCGTGCCTATGCCGACAAGCTCACAGGACTGGACCGTGCCTCGCGCTCGTCGGGAAGCCGCGGGTCGCGACCGCGGCCTGAGAAATAATCCATGGGGCTCGCATTTCTTCGCGTGTCTCATTGGCGCAGTTCTGTATCTTGTCACGCGACTGGGCGCGGCCAATACCTGACAGCACTCGGGCCCCCAGCACGAGGTCACGATGTCGTCAATCTTGGAGAATGACAAGGAAGAAGCCGCGAGACGGGAACGTACGGTCAGATCTTTGACCGATGACACCGGAGCGCCGGTGGAACATGTGCGCAGTCTTTTCGTAGCCGAACTCGCACGGCTTGAGCAAGGCGCTAAGGTTCGCAAGTTTCTGCACGTACTCACGACATCGAAGGTGCGCGAAATGCTGCGTTCTGCGCAACCGCACCGGACGAGGTGAGATCTCAATCCGCGGATCGATCGCCATGTACTTTCGGAAATCCCCAGGAGTGCTTCCCATGTCTGTCGAGCCCGGCTCCGCGCCGCCAACGCAATCATCGATTCCGAAAGACACCGCCCCTTTTGCAGTGCAAGCGCACCATGAGGCGACCGAAACCGCGGTTTACTACCCCTTGAACGAGAAGTCCCCGCAGTGGCTCACCATCACAGCCGAGCACGAGGGGAGACAGGTTCAGGGCCTTTATGCGCTCGACGGTCAGATGCTCATCGCCTCGTACGGAGTCCACTCGAGGACGACACAACTGGGCGGGATGAACGCGCCGACTCTTGCTCGAGTTCTGCTTTTGGAACTGGCCAAGGAGGGGCAACCTCTGTACGAGGCGACTGTACGAGGCAACAGCCCAGTCGCTGCAGGCCCCTCCGCACGCTGATCGTCACTGAGCTCGCGCGCACTCGTGAATGGCGAGGCAGTGCCTTGGTTAGCCTGGGGAGGGGACCAAGCACTGCAAGTAATTGATTGATAAGCCCCTGGAACCACACTTAGGCGCATGTTGAGTGCTCGATCGCCTGACGGCATGCTGAAAGCCGGCGCTGAACCGCTTGCCCCAGCAGGAGCTCCATCGTGACCGCCTCAATCAAGATCGACTTTGTATCCGACGTTTCCTGCCCGTGGTGCGTAATCGGCTTGCGGTCTCTCGAAACCGCCCTTTCCCAGGTCGCAGATGAGGTGGCCGCGGACATCCACTTTCAGCCGTTCGAGCTCAACCCTCAAATGAGCCCGCAAGGCGAGGATACGGGCGAGTACATCGCGCGCAAGTATGGCTCCAGCGCCGAACAAATTGCGGACACTCAGGAAATGATTCGCGCGCGCGGAGCGGAGCTGGGCTTCGAATTCCGCAAGCGCGGACGAATCTATAACACTTTCGACGCGCATCGCCTGTTGCACTGGGCGGAGGGGGCCGGTAAGCAAAAAGACCTCAAGAACGCCCTGTTCGCCGCCTATTTCACCGAGGGCCGCAACATCAGCGACCATCAGGTACTGGAGGATGTGGCCGCTAAGGTTGGACTCGATGTCAACCGCGTGCACCAAATCCTCGCATCGAACGAATATGCCGACGAGGTCCGAGCGCGCGAGCAGTGGTACCTGAGGCAGGGGATTCACGCCGTGCCGGCAGTGATTCTCAATGACCGCTACCTCATCCAGGGCGGTCAGCCAGTGGACGCCTTTGTGCGTGTGTTACTGAAGGCCGCCGAGGAAACGAGCGCGCGTCAACCGATTTGAAGGGCACTGTTGGAACGGACGAGAATGCCCTGGGACCGGGAGTGGGTATGTTAGGGGCGCGTGAACAAGCTCTGTGGGATGCCCAGCTGCGTGCTGAATCGTTGTTCGCCGAAGTAGTCGAGCGCGGTCTGATCAGGCCAGGCGTACTCGAGTCGGAATTAGGCGATCAGATTCACGAGCTCGCGAAAGAGTTATTCGGCGTGCGTCGTCATTGGCACAAGCGCATCGTGCGTAGCGGGCCTAATACCCTTTTGGGTTATTACGATGAGGCAGTGGATCGGCGCCTCGGCGCCGACGATGTCGCGTTTTTGGACTTCGGCCCCGTTTTTGAAGATTGGGAGGCGGATCTGGGAAGATCGTACGTTCTCGGCTCGGATCCCCGGAAGCACCAGTTAGTCAAAGACATCGCGAACGCTTTCCGACTCGGCCAGGAACGCTACGAGGCAGATCCAACGTTAACAGCAGGCGCTCTTTACGATTACGTCGCAGATCTGGCGAAGCAAATGGGCTGGGTGTTTGGTGCGCCGACGGCAGGGCATCTCGTCGACTCTTTCCCGCACGAGGCGGACCGCAGCGAACCCAGGCGATACTCGATCCGCAGCGGTAATCCGACTTCGCTGCGCGAACCGATGGCCGACGGGCGTCCGCGCCATTGGATATTGGAGATCCATTTCGTCGATCTGGATAGACGCTATGGCGGTTTCTTTGAAGAGCTGCTGACCGTGCGCGGCTCGCGCTAGCGCACCGTCACCTCGATCCAGCGGCTGATCTGCTCATGCAGAATCGAGAGCGGCATGGGGCCATCATCCAGAACGGCGTCATGAAAGGCGCGGATATCGAACCGGGTTCCTAAAGCCAGCTCGGCTCTCCGGCGCTCCGCGAGAAACTGCAACTCGCCGATCTTGTACGCCAGCGCTTGCGCCGGCCACGCGATATAACGTTGCGTCTCCCGCACCACTGTCGTCTCAGGAAGCGCAGTGTTGTCCCGGAGGCAGGTCTCTGCCTGTTCCTTGCTCCAGTTCTTCCAATGAATTCCGACGTCCATCTCGAGGCGACACGCGCGCCACATGTCGAAGGATAGCCGGCCGAAGCGCTCATAGGCGTCTCGGTACACGCCCATCTCCTCGCCGAGTTGTTCGGCGTACAGCGCCCAACCCTCCACGAAGGCCGTCGGCTCGTCTTTGCGACGGAACATCGGTAAGTCGGTCCGCTCCTGACCGAGTGCAATCTGCAGATGGTGACCGGGTACGCCCTCGTGAAGAATCCAGGCCGGCAGGCTGAAAAGGGGACTGTCATACGCGTGGGCGCCCACAACCACGGTCCCCGGCGCGCCTTTTTCCGGATCACCCAGATCGTAACCGCTCGAGGAGGCCTCGAGCTCGGGTGGCTTCACCCGGATCGTCCAGGTCAGCCGCGGCAGCCGGCCAAACCAAGCCGGTAACAGCCCATCGATGCGCTTGCCGATCTCGCTGGCCTTCTCGATGTACGTCTGCAGGTCAGGTGCATAAAAGCGCTTCTCGGCGCGCAACATTGCTATGAATTGCGGCAGCGTGCCGGTGAAATGGGTCGAACGCATTGCGCTGTCCATTTCGCCGTGGATCCTGGCCACTTCGCGCTCACCGATGGCAAACACCTCGTCCGGCTTCAGCTCCGTAGTGGTTGAACGCCGCACTTCGAATGCATACCACGCACGGCCGTCCGGCAGGCTGGAGGCGCCCAGCCGGGAGCGCGAGTGAGGCAGGTAGTCGCATTCAAAGAAGGCGACCAGCTTGTGTTGAGCGGGTTTGACGGCCTGCTCGACCGCGGCCAGGCCGTCGGCCCGGAGCGCAGCCTGGCGGTCGGCGGGAATTGTCGAGGGCAAGTGCTTCAGGGGCGCGAGCAGCGCACTGGCGGCGGCAGGTTGGTCCGCAGCGAGCTTGAGAATTGCGAGAACCGACCTCGCTGTAGATTGCGGTTGGACAAATCCGCTGGCGATGCCGCGCTTCAGGTTGTCGATCTGCTGATCAAAGTAAACAGGCAGTGCCCTCAGCCGGGCAATCCAGGCAATAGCATCAGCATCAGTGCGGATGACGGTCGTCTCGGCAGCATAGTTGCCGGCATTGAAGAAGCCGTCACCATTGTCGAACGGAATGCGCGCTTCATCGAAGCGTGCCGCCTCAACCCGCACGCCGAGCCGCCATTCCAGCAGCCGCCGTGTCAAGGCAGCCTCGCTGCCCGCAGGCGATGGCGGCAGAGTCAACAGTCGCGCTTGCAGAACTTTGAGAGCGGCGGTGCGGCGATCGTCCGCAGCTCTACTCACATCAGGCCAGCCTGGTCCGTCCTTGGGATCGGTTTGCCGCTCGATGGCGGATTCCTCGGCAATTATTTTCTGGAGAGCCGCATCCTGGGCGGCTGCAGTCGCGTGCAGGAGAGGCAACATGATCAGAAGACAAAAAATCTTAAGTTGCTCAGTGACACGCATGCTCGGTACGTCAATGACCCAGAAGCTGCCAGCTCTCCGCGACGGTCACTGGAATTGCGGGTGATGGCTCATAGTAGTTACCGCCCATCCAGCCGAGGTACCAGATGCCAACCTGGCCCGTGCTCGAATCGCGATAAAGAATGTCGATCGCCCCATCACCGTTATAGTCCCCGAGTCCCTGAATCTGACCGCCCGGAGGCAGCGTGGCCATCACTGCCCCGGCAACGGGCCTTTGCGGCAGAACCGGTGAGAACTCTGTCATGCCGAAGTCCCCCGTCGCGGGATCGGTCCAAAGGATACTCGCGTAGCCGTTGAATAAGGTGCCGACGCCCGCCACCTGCCAGTTCGCATCGAAATGACCCTGTACCGGCTTGCTGGGGTTGTTTTCCTGATACTCCGGCAGTTCTCAGCGGAATCAGGCGTTTAGTGCTTCTGCGGTTGCAGCGGGCCTCGGTTAATAAAAACAAAATGAGATTGAAATAGCATCGAATTCATGGGGTCTGCGATAGCTGATTTTGCGTCATTACTGCACCCGCTCTCCTCAGGCAGTTTCTTTGCCGACTATTGGGAGCGCCAGCCCCTGGTCATTCGACGCAGCGACATCGCTTACTACCAAGGACTGATGACGGAGGGGGATCTCGAAGACTTCATCTCGAACCCCAATACACGATTCCCCGCCATCAAACTTGCCAAGGACGGATGGTTCTATCCCCCTGAGGCTTACACGGCAGACGTCGAAATTGGCATGTGTCTGTTCACCGGCGTAACGGATCTGAAGAAGATCTCCGAAGAGTACAGCAAGGGCGCCAGCATCACGCTGCCGGCGCTGCATCAAACCTGGAGGCCTCTGAAGGCGTTCTGCACGCGTGTGGAACATGAGCTCGATCACTCGATTCACGCCAACGCGTACATCACGCCGGGCCGCGCAGCCGGATTTCCGCCGCATTACGACACGCACGAAGTTCTGGTGATGCAGTTAGCCGGCAAGAAGCGTTGGCAAATCAACGAGCCGACGATAAAGCTGCCGCATTCGGATCAGCAGTTCAAGCCGGAGGGCTTCGTTCCCGGACCACGTCTGATGGAGATCGAGTTGCAAGCCGGCGACCTGCTGTACTTGCCGCGGGGCTACGTGCACTCGACCACCACTTCAGAGTGGCACTCCGTACACGTCACGCTAGGGGTCAATGTCTACACTTGGGTCGACGTCGTCAGAGAGAGCGTTCCTTCCGCAGTTGACAGCGAAGAACTTCGTAAGGCGCTACCTCCGGGCTTCGCCAGTCGCCCCGAGCTTCGACCGGTAATAACGGAACAGTTGAAGCGCATACTCGCCGGGCTATCTGCCGGTAACGATGGCGAGCGGCTGTTCGATCAGTTTGTATACCAGATCCTGTCAGCGAGACAGCGGGCCTATCCGCCTTTTCGCGCCGATGTGACTGTGATCTCTCCTGACTTGCTGCTGCAGACTCCTTCCCAGCAGCGCTACAACCTGGCACCAGGAGTTGCTGATCACGTAGTGCTCAATTTCGACGGCCGAACCTATGGATTTCCGGGTACTGTGGCGCCGACTCTGACTGCCATGTGCGACCGGCCGAGATTTCGGTTGCAGGATCTCCCAGACCGGCTGGACAGCCAACTCCTGCTCAGCCTGGCGCGCTACCTTCAGGGCATAGGCTTCTTGCGACCAGTTGCGTGAGGCCGGGCGGCGACGGTTCGCGGTCGGGTCACCTCGGCGTCGCCGTATTGTCCCGGCACTGCTCCCAATAGTGCGAAGTCACGGATCAGCTGGAAGTAGCCTGGCGCGTAGCGGGTGGAGGTGCGATCGCCGGATGCATCGGCCTCGAACAATGTCATCCCGTGTTCCGCACTGGCGTAGTACGCAATCGTATAGTCGCCCCCGGCGTCAATGAGCGACTTGAGCCGCCGACGCGTCTCCCGGCTTGGCGCTTCGAGATCCTCGCCGCCCAAGATCCATAGCTGGGGCGTGCGCAGAGAGCGCAACACCGGCATGGGATCGTAGTTAAACGGCGTATGCCAGTCGTAGTCCGGTGCCATCGCGCGCAGTTCGGCCTCCGATCTCGGCAGGATTGCCCAGGTGTAATCGCCGCGCAGATCTGCATACCAGCGTGACTTGGAGTAGCGCGACCGAAGGCGGTCGAGCTGCGCATAGCCGCCTGAAAAGCCGCTCGCGAACACGTTCTCTGCCGCCCGCGCCACTTCGAGCGCATCGCGGATCTCGCTGCGCGAGTAGCCTCTTTCACTCAATTGCAGGTCGACTGATTCCTGATCCTCATCAATTACGTTGACGGCCAGTCCAAAGCAGATGATCGCGAAATCGACGGGCGTTCTCGAGGCTGCGAGGGGCGCGACCCAGCCCCCCTCGCTGCCAGCCTGGAATCCGATCCTTCCAAGCCGGGAGCCCGCGAGCGACCTGGCCGTCATTACTGCAGCGACAGCATCGTCAGCGAGCAGCGAGAAATCCTGAGTGTACCTGCCGCCGGAACTGCCGGTTCCACGCTTATCGTAAACGAAGGCTCCAATTCCCTGTGCGGGCAGCATCCTCTGCAGCGAGTAGTCGTTGAGGGCCGAGTCCTGCTCGGATCCGTGAATCAACACGACGACCGTTACCTTGTCACCGCCAGGCGGCATCACGAGCCTGCCGGCAAGAGTCGTGTCGTGGCTCTCGAACGTGACGTCGCGTACGTCGAACTGGCGTCGCGTGCCGGACACTTGGCCAAACCGTAAGACATCGCACTTTGGGAACGACACGAGCACACCGTCTGCGGTTTTGGTCCAGCCGCGCGTGCTAACCCAGATACCGTCCTCTCGAGGGTGCAGGGCGGCCGTTGTCCCGTCAAACCTGCGCCAACGAAGCGTGTCGCCCTCGGAGGGAGCAATATCGATGTCCGACCCATCGTCGAGCAGAAAGCTTCCGATCCGACAGTCGCTCGGGGGTACAGCGAAGACCAACGTTGGCGCAAGGATTGAGAGTCCCGTGCAGATCACGAGTTGTGCGACATTAAGAAGAGTCCGAACGGGTGGTTGCATAGAGGGTTGAGTCATGCAGTCGGCATTTTCATGGTAGCGAAAGGTACTGAAACGTTAGCTCGGGTGTCTTGGACGGATTCAAGCCTATCGACACCTTGACGAGGCGGCCCGCTGATGGATCATATGAAGGCTGAAATGTCCGTGCTGCTTGACTTCAGAGGCGTCCGCGTGCGTCGGGTCCTCGATCCGAGCCGGGCCGTGGTTGCCGAGCATGCCCACGACTGGCCCATGATTTCGCTATATGTCATGGGCGGATACCGGAACGTCACCGACTGCGGCGAACGGGAAATCGCCGGCCCGTCGATGGTTTTCTATCGCCCGGGAGCAGGCCATCGCAACGTCGCGGGTGAGACGGGCTTTGAACAGATTGAGATCGAGTTCGATCCCGCATGGCTCGGAGCGTCAGCGTTACCGCCGCAGGCGGTCTTGACCCGCGTGGGCGGAACCTGTGGCGCCCTCGCTCGCTCGGTCGCTGTGCAGTGCGACGCCGGATTCTCGGAAGCAGAGCTGCGGAACTCCATTCGGCGCCTGCTCAGCCTTGCGCGTCTCGAACCTGCACGGCCTATCAACACCTGGATCAACAGCGTGACCACCCGTCTACGGGCAGATCCCGGTCGACGCATCGCCGAGCTGGCGCGCGAGGTGGGAAGGAGTCCCGCCTGGATCGGGCCTGCCTATCGAAGCTTGATCGGCGAGGGACTTCAAGAGGTGGCGGCGCGGTTTCGCGTCGAACGCGCCGCCCGACTGTTGCGCGAATCCGAGCAGCCGCTATGCGCGATCGCTATTGAGGCGGGTTTCTGCGATCAGAGTCACATGAATCGGACGTTTCGTCGCGTCCTTGGCCGTTTGCCGACCGCAGTGCGAAGAGACCGGCAATTCTTCCGGCGAGAAGTGGATGGAGGCGAGGCGCCCTCACGTCCACGAGCTGTTGTTGGCAGAGCTGCCGCTTGAGCTCGCCCGCGAATGGTTTGCCGGGATGCTGCCTTCGGCCGAAAGATCCAGGGTCGCGATATGGCGCTCGAGGATGCGTGCCGATCGCCTCAACGCGCGATCCTCCTCGTCGCTCAACCGAATGGGGAGCACGCGCTGGACTCCCTCCCGGCCGATGATGGCGGGAACCGACAGGCTCACTTGCCCAAGGCGCATGGCCTCTGGAATCACCGTCGACACCGTCAGCGCCGCGCGTTCGTCACGCAGGATGGCTATCGCGATTCGAGTCAGCGCGGCGCTGATTCCGTAGCTCGTGGCCCCCTTGGCCTGCATGATGTCCTGGCTTCCGCGACGGGCGCTGTCGACGATTCGTCGCAGCGCCTGGCGGGACGAATCGAGAATGGTGCCTGAGCCGATCACCCGGCCTGCGGGCAGCCCGGACCACTTCCAGGCGGCGTACGTCAGCACCTCGACCGGATGAGTGGCGATCACCACGACTCCGGTCGGCACCTGCCGGGTGATATCGGTCATGACATGCTTGACCATCTCGGCGCTGCTCTTGAGATCGTCGAGTCGGGATCCCGCGAATCTATGCTGCGCAACGCCCACCGCGACGATGATCACGTCTGCGGTCGCGCAGTGGCCGAAGTCACCCGCGACGATGCGTGTCGGACGCGAATACAGGGCGGCGTCGCTCAGGTCCTTCACGTGTCCCTCGACACGGTCCCTGTCCCTGCCGATCAGGACGATTTCACCGGCCACCCCCGACATCAGCAGCGCGTAGGCCGTCGTCGCCCCCACGAGGCCCGGCCCGATGATCGCGACTCTCGGGATCCGAGGCGCCAGCCGATTGGATGCATCGATTGTCACGTCAACAGATGACCCGTCCATCCTTGGCTCTGACCTCCTCGAACGAGCTTTCATCCCCCCGCCGCGCGCACGTAGCGCGGCAGCGGTGCCGTCTCCCAACCTCCACCCAAGGCCTTGTAGACCGCGATGAGACTGGTCGCCGCGTCAGTGCGTGACTGCGCCAGGTGATCCTCCGCGTCGAGTTGGGTGCGTTCGGCGTCGAGCACGGCGAGAAAGTCCACCAGGCCACCCTCGTAGCGGGTGCGAGCGATCTGTGCGGCGGTACGGCTCGCGACCGCGGCATCGGTCGCGTCCTTGAGGCTCTCCTGCGTGCGCGCGTGGGTGACCAGGGCGTCCTCGGTCTCCTCGAGCGCACGCAACACGGTTTGCTCGTAGGCGGCGAGGGCGACGTCGGTGCGGGCACGACTGCCGGCGATGCGAGCCTCTACGCGCCCGAGGTCGAACGCCGCCCAGGAGATCCCGGGGCCCACGACGTAACCGCGACTCGCCGCGTCGCCGAGTGAGCCCGGAGCCGAGTAGCTGAAGCTGCCGGTGAAGGTCACCCTGGGGAAGAGGTCGCCCATCGCCACGCCGACGAGTGCGGTGGATGCGGCGAGATCGCGCTCGGCCACGCGGATGTCGGGGCGGCGGCGCAGCAGCCCTGCGGGGTCACCCACGGCGGTGATCTGGGGGAGATCCGGGAGATCGCGCGAGGGCGCGAGCTGTTCATCCAGCGCGTTAGGCTGGCGCCCGGTGAGCACCGCGAGCCGGTGGATGGAGCGCGCGACCGACGCCTCGAGGGGCCCCACGGTCGCGAGCGTGGCGCTGAGCTGCGCCTGGGCGCGCGAGGTGTCGAGCTCGGTGCCGCGCCCGGCGCCGAGCTGTGCCTCGGTGAGCTCGAGGGTCTGACGCTGATTCTCGACGTTGCGCCGCGTGACCGCGAGCTCCGTCTGTTCACCGCGCAGCTCGAAGTAAGTGCGGGCGACCTCTGCGGTGACCGACACCTGAGCATCGCGCAAGCTCGCCTGTGCGCCCTCAAGCTGCGCAGTCTCGGCCTGGACACCGCGGCGCACGCGGCCGAAGAAGTCGAGCTCCCAGTAGGCATCGAATCCGGCGTCGTAATAGCGGAACTCGGCCGCCTCGCCGGTCGGACTCTCCACCTGCGAAAAACGCTCGTGGGTATAGCCGCCTGAGGCGGTGACCGTCGGCGCGAGATCGAACTGCGCCTGGCGGCGCTCGGCGCGCGCTTCGATGAGGTGACCCAAGGCGATGCGCAGGTCGTGATTCTCGCTGAGCGCGTCATCGACCAGGCGGTTGAGTGTCGGATCGGCGAACTGCGTCCAGAACTTCACCTGCGCCTCATCGCCCGAATACGGTCCGATCGCGGTGCCAGTGAACTTCGTGGCTACGGGCGTCGCCGGCTTCACGTACTCGGGCCCCACGGCGCAGCCCGCCAGCGCGGTCGCAAGCATCAAGACCGCCGCGGGCACCGAGTGCCGGGCGCCGGCGCCGCGTCGCACGGTTACCCGACTCACCGTTACCTTACTCATGGGCGCTCTCCGGGGCAGCGAGCTGCGGCAGCCTGGAGGACTCTGAGGGCCCCGCGGCTCCGGAGCCGACCTGCCGTGCCGCGGCACGCCGCACCAGCACGTAGAACACGGGCGTCAGCAGCAGACCGAAGCACGTGACGCCCAGCATGCCGGAAAACACTGTAATGCCGAGCGCGTGGCGGACCTCCGCTCCCGCGCCGCTGGCGAGGATCAGCGGCACCACGCCCATGATGAAGGCCATCGAGGTCATGAGGATCGGGCGCAGCCGCAGGTGCGCGGCCTCGAGTACCGCGGTCCTGGCATCGTGGCCGCGGTCCTCCTGCAGGTGCTTGGCGAACTCGACGATCAGGATCGCGTTCTTGCAGGCGAGGCCTACCAGCACGAGCAAGCCGATCTGCATGAAGATGTTGTTGTCGCCGTGGGTCAGCAGCACGCCGCTGATGGCGGGCAGCAGGCACATCGGCACGATGAGCACGATCGCGAAGGGCAGGCTCAGGCTCTCGTATTGCGCGGCGAGCACCAGGAACACGAACAGCACGCACAAGGGGAACACGAGCGAGGCCGTGCTGCCCGAGATCAGCTGCTGGTAGGCGAGGTCGGTCCACTCGTAGGACATACCGCGGGGAAGCGTTTCGTCGAGGATCTTCGACATCGCCGTCTGCGCCTGCCCGGAGCTGAAGCCGGGCGCGGGGCCGCCGTTGATGTCGGCCGCGCCGTAGGCGTTGTAGCGCTGCACGACGTCCGGTCCGAAGGAGTGCGAGACGTTGACGACCGAGGCGAGCGGCACCATTTCGCCGTTGGCGTTACGGGTCTTGAGCGGCAGGATGTTGTCGAGCTGCGAGCGGAACGGGGCGTCCGCCTGGGCGACGACCTGGTAGGTACGGCCGAAGCGGTTGAAGTCGTTGACGTAGAGCGAGGCGAGATACACCTGCAGCGTATCGAACACGTCGGAGAGCCTGAGGTTCTCGCGCTTCACCTTGACGCGGTCCACGTCGATGTTGAGCTGCGGCACGTTGATCTGGTAGGTGCTGAAGGCGCCGCCGATCGCCGGGTTCTGGTTGGCCTTGCCGAGCGCGGCCGAGAGCGCGCCGAAGAGCGCTTCGGGGCCGGCATCGCCGCGGTCCTCGACCTCGAGCTTGAAACCCCCGAGGGTGCCGAGACCGATCACCGGCGGCGGCGTCACCACGAGGACGAACGCGTCCTGGATGGAGGCGAGCTTGGCATTCAGCGCCGCCGCGATGGCAGGTGCCGACAGCGCACCCGAGGTGCGCCGGTCAAAGTCATCGAGCGGCAGGAAGATGAGCCCCGAGCTCGAGCTCTGAGTGAAGCCGTTGACCGACATTCCGGCGAACTCGACCGCGTGGGTGACGCCGGGCTCTTTGAGGGCGATCTCGGCGATGCGGCGCGTGACCGCCTCGGTGCGATCGAGCGAGGCCGCGGGCGGCAGCTGCGCTATCGCCACGAGGTACTGCTTGTCCTGCTCGGGGATGAAGCCGGCCGGGACGTGGCTGAAGCCGACCCAGGTGAGGCCGATCAGCCCCAGGTAGATGGCGAGCGCGATGCCGCCGTGGCGCATGGTGAGGGTGAGCGCGCGCGAATAGCTGTCACCCGCGCGCGCGAAGCCGCGGTTGAAACGTTTGAAGAAGCGTCCGAGGAGCGCGCTCATCAGGCGCGAGAGCACGTCGGGCTTCGCGTCATGGGGCTTGAGGAGCACCGCCGCTAGCGCCGGGGACAGGGTGAGCGAGTTGAACGCCGAGATGACCGTCGAGATCGCGATGGTGAGGGCGAACTGGCGGTAGAACTCCCCGGTGAGGCCGCTCACGAAGGCGACCGGGCCGAACACCGCGCACAGCACCAGCGTGATGGCGATGATCGGGCGGCTCACCTCGCCCATCGCGACCTTGGTGGCCTCGCGCGGGGCCAGGCCTTCGGCGATGTGGCGCTCGACATTCTCGACCACCACGATCGCATCATCGACCACGATGCCGATCGCCAGTACGAGCCCGAACAGCGACAGCGTGTTGATCGAGAACCCGAAGGCGAGCAGCACGGCGAAGGTGCCGATCACGGACACGGGCACGGCGATGAGCGGAATGAGCGAAGCGCGCCAGGTCTGGAGGAAGAGGATCACCACCAGGACGACGAGCGCCACCGCCTCCAGCAGCGTGTGCAGCACCGCCGAGATCGACTCGCGCACGAACTGCGTCGGGTCGTAGAGGATCCCGTAGTCCATGCCCTGCGGGAAGCTCTTCTTCAGCTCCTCCATGGTCTTTCTGACGTTGGTCGAGAGCTCGAGCGCGTTAGCACCCGGGGACTGGAACACCGGGATCGCGATCGAGGGCTTGTTGTCGAGGAAGCTGCGGATGCCGTAGGCCTGCGCGCCGAGCTCGACGCGCGCCACGTCCCCTAAGCGCACGATCTGGCCGTCGTCGCCGGTCTTGACGACGATGTCCCGGAACTGCTGCTCGTCGGTGAGGCGGCCGGCGGCGTTGAGCGCGATCTGGAACTCCGCGTCGCTCGCGGGCGGGGCACCGAGCTGGCCCGCCGCGACCTGCACGTTCTGCTCGCGGATCGCGTTCACGACGTCATCGGCGGTGAGATCGCGCGCGGCGAGCTTCTGCGGGTCGAGCCACACGCGCATCGAGTAGTCGCCGCCACCGAACACCTGCACGTCGCCCATTCCGGGCAGCCGCGCCAGCACGTCCTTGATGTTGAGCACCGCGTAGTTACGGAGGTAGAGCGAGTCGTAGCGCTTGTCGGGGGAGGTGAGATTCACCACCAGCGTGAGGTTGGAAGAGGCCTTGACGGTGTCGACGCCGAGGCTGCGCACTTCCTCCGGCAGGCGCGGCAGGGCCTGTGCGACCCGGTTCTGCACCTGCACCTGGGCGCGGTCGATGTCGGCGCCGGTGCGGAAGGTCACCGTGAGGGTCATCGCCCCGTCCATGGTGGAGGTCGAGGACATGTAGAGCATGTCCTCGACGCCGACGATCGCCTGCTCGAGCGGGGCCGCCACCGTGCTCGCGATCACCTTGGGGTTCGCGCCGGGGTAGGAGGCGTGCACGATGACCTGCGGAGGCACGACCTCCGGATACTCGCTGATCGGCAGCTTGAAGAGCGCGATGAGCCCGGCAATGGTGATGAACGCCGAGATCACCCCGGCGAAGATCGGCCGCTCGATGAAGAAGTGCGAGAGCCTCACGGATGCGCCTCTTCGTGGGCCGCACGCGGCGAGGCACTGCGCGCCAACAGCGCCTGATCCTCGGTTTCCGGATGCTTGCCCATGGCGACCAGGTGCGGGGCGACCTCGGCACCCGGGCGCACCCGCTGCAGGCCGTCGACCACGACCTGCTCGCCGGGCGCGAGTCCCGCCTCGACCTCCCGGAGTCCGTCGACGATGGGACCCAGCTTCACGGGCCGGTACTCGACCTTGTTGCCCGCGCCGACGACCAGCACATAGCGCACGCTCTGATCGGTGCCGATCGCGCTGTCATTGACGAGCACCGCCTCGTGCTGACTATTGCCCAGGAGCTTCACGCGCGCGAACAGTCCAGGGGTGAAGAGTCGCTCGTGATTGTCGAGCAGCGCGCGGCTGCGGATCGTGCCGCTGGTAGCATCCAGCGCGTTGTCGACGAACACCATGACGCCCTTGTGCGGGAAGTCCTGCTCGTCGGCGAGACCGACTTCGACTGGGTTGGCGGCTTCCTGCGGGGCGGCATGGCCGTCGCCCGGGTGGCCGTCGTGGCCCGCGAGCGCGTTCTTGCGGTACTTGAGATACGCCTGCTCGTCGTCGTCGAAGCTCACATAGATGGGATCGAGCGACACCAGCGTGGTGAGCAGCGTCTGCCCGCTCGAGACGAAGTTACCGCTGGTGATGAGAGCGCGGCTGATGCGCCCCGAGATCGGGGCGGTGACCCGCGTGAAGCTCAGGTTGAGCGCCGCGGCATCGAGCGCCGCCTGAGCGGCTTCCACGTTGGCCTGTGCCTCTTCGTCCCCGGCGCTGCGGGTGTCGAATTCCTCGCGGGAGAGGGCGTGCTGGGCCAGCAGCTTGGTCGCGCGCTCGCGCTCGGACGTGGCGAGCACCAGCTGGGCGCGCGCCTGCGCGAGCTGGGCCCGCGCCTTGTCGCGCTCGGCCTCGTAGGGACGCGGGTCGATGACGAACAGCACGTCGCCCTGGTTCACTTCCACCCCGTCCCTGAAGTTGACCGAGGAGATGTAGCCGGAGACGCGCGGGCGGATCTCGACGCGGTTCACGGCCTCGAACCGTCCCGTGAGCTCGTCGAAGTCAGTGACCTTGCGCGCGATCGCGTTCGCGACCGTGACCTCCGGCAGGGGCGCGGCCTTGGCGGATTCGGCCGCCTCGTTGCGGCCGCAGCCACTCAGCGCCCCGGCGATGATGACGGCGGCAAGAAGATGGATATAGCGCATGGGATCCTCCCCTAAGCAGAATTACGTCGTGTAGTCAGCGTCCGTCCTGGAGCGGGGCGCCGTGCGGAGATTGTGGGGGGAATCCCCCACTCCGCCCATGCTTCAACAGGGGAGCATCGGAGGGTCCTCCCGACAGGCACTTCTCTCTCTCGCATGGGTGAGTGCGGATTTGCGATACTGGCGGGCATGAAGAAGGACAGCGCATCGCCGCAGAAAAGCCAGTCTGCTTCCCGGCTGATAGACGCGAGAATCGAGGAGCTCGGCGACTGGCGCGGCAGGACGCTCAGCCGGCTCCGCGCGCTGGTCAAACAAGCCGATCCCGAAGTCGTCGAGGAGTGGAAGTGGCGAGGGGTTCCGGTGTGGTCGCACGACGGATTGATCTGCACCGGCGAAACTTACAAGAGCGTCGTGAAGATGACCTTCGCCAAAGGGGCGGCTCTGAAGGATCCTTCGCGCCTGTTCAACTCCAGTCTTGACGGCAACACCAGGCGCGCCATCGACTTCCACGAGGGCGAGAAGATAGACGAGCAGGCGTTGAAGACTCTGCTTCGCGCCGCCGTGGCCCTGAATGAGTCTAGAGCCAAACGCTGATCCATGCTCACGGGCGCCACGCCGGCCGACCGGCGTGCGCGGGGCGAATTGATTCGGCAGCGTGCGCCACCAGGAAGAGCAGGGTCGTTGCGACAAAGATGAGTCCGAGAGCTTCCATTACCCAAACCTCCATGCAGACAGTAGCGAGCGAGGTGCGCATGGATACGGACTTGCGATCTCTGTGACAAACGAGTATCCGTCGGGGCGCCCATGAACCAGGCTCATGGCGTCGCAGGCCGCGAGATGCTGGCCACGGAACGTCATACGCCTGTGGCAGGATGCCGACCATGCCCCGCCTTCCACCCCTCGATTCGCTTCAGGTATTCGCCGTGGCCGCGCGCCATCTGAATTTCACCACGGCAGCGGCAGAGCTTCATCGCACCCAGAGCGCGGTCAGTCATCGCGTCAAATCACTCGAGGCGGAGCTGGGTGTTGCTCTGTTCACGCGTTTGACCCGGCGTCTCGAGCTGACGCCTGTCGGTCAGGCGTTGGCAAACCACATGGACCAGTCACTCGCAGAGATCGCCCGCATCATTGCGGGGTTCAGCGAGCACGAGGGCAGACAGCGATTGCGCGTCACGGCGCTGTCTTCGGTTGCGTCGCGATGGCTGACGCCGCGGCTGCCGCGGTTCCTCGACCTGTATCCCGAGATCGAAGTGCAGGTGATCGCGGACGCGCAACTGCTCGATCTGCGGAGCCAGGACGTCGACCTGGCGGTCCGCTTCGGACGCGGCCGCTATCCGCGCCACTCAGTGTCTCTTCTCATGAGAGATCGGGTGCTGCCCGTGTGCAGCCCGGCGTTTCTCGCGGAGCACGGGCGACCCAACACCATTGATGAGCTGCTCGCAATGCCATTGGTGCATGACATTGCCGCGGAGAGCGACGATAGCCAGTCCGGCTGGCGAAGCTGGCTGAAACAGCTCGGCGGGCTCTCTGCCCCCCACTTGAGCGGTCAAAGCTTCAGCAACGCCGACCTGTCGATCGAGGCGGCTGTGCGGGGCATAGGTGTGTCTCTCGGGCGATTCAGCCTCGTGGCTGATTACCTCGCCGACGGAACACTGGTGAGTCCGATGCCGGTCGCAACTCAGACCGCGTATTCCTACTACGTAGTCGCGCCACCCGAATCGGCTTCACTTCCAAGGGTGGCGCGCTTTGCGCGCTGGCTGCGTGCTGAAGCCGCGGCTACGATGTCGGCGGCACCGCCGGTGCCACCAGCCCTGGCAGCGGGTTAGCTGTCGGGCTCGCCTTAGCTTCGGTCGAAGCCTCAGGCCGTGCGGCGCGGCTCGGTACGAAGCTGAAAACTCAGCTGCATCTGACAAGGGGTCTGATGCACCGGGTGGTCACGAAACCTCACCCCACGGCAGGACAAATGCCCATCGATGGAAGCGGCACGCGCCCGCCCGGCACCGTTGCTGACCAATGCGGTCACGGCATCGGTGAGGTCGAAATCCCCGTCGCAATCCGCGCACGGGCAGGCGAAGCGAAAGAAGGCCGGTGCGGCCGAATAGAGCGTGCGTAGTTGCGGCGAGGGCGACTGCGAGCGGGCATTAGGGTCCTTGAAGACCAGCTGGATGCGCAGTTGTTCGATCTCTGGAAAGACCTTGCTGAGCGCGGCCGCGCGCACGTGCTCGCTCATGAGCTGCTCGCGCCTCGGCAGGACGCTATTGGGATTTTTTCGCGCGGCGATTCTCATATCAAACCGTGGGTGCGGGTGCAGGTGCCGCGCTGGCCGTCGCGCGCGTACGCTGCTCGGCCCGCACCTCTGCCAGACTCAGCCCGGTGTTGGCAGCAATGACGGTGATCAGGCGATGGTTCGGGCTGCGCGGCAGCTGCAGCTGATGCAGCCGTTCCCAGATGCGGATCCGATCCGCGGGTGTATTCAGAGGTGAGCGCTGATCGCTGAGCTCTTGCTGACGGCGCTCGAGCGCCTCGGCCTGAAGCAATGTCATGCGCTGACGATAGTCGGCCTGGCTCTCGCCGATTCGCGGCACGGAACTCGGTACGATTTGATCAGGCACGGCGTCGTCCTCTGGTATCACATTCTCCTGCTGCGGCGAGGAGACCCGGCTGTGCGCCGGACTTCAGCCCTCAATAGCGCCGGTTACCGCCGCCACCTGCACCGCGGGCACCACCGCCGCCGCCGCCGCGTGCGCGGGGTTTGTCCTCGGCCTCGTTGACTCGCAGAGGGCGTCCCCCCAAGTCCTTACCGTTGAGGCTCTGAATCGCCCGCGCGGCGTCGGCCTGACTCATTTCCACAAAGGCAAATCCGCGCGGCCGGCCGGTCTCGCGATCGGTGGGCAACGAGACGGATTCAACCGTGCCATGCTGCGAAAAGAGGGTGCGCAGTTCCTCATCCGTGGTGGTAAAAGGCAGGTTTCCAACGTAAATCTTGGCCATAACATTCAACTCCTATTGACTCGAGCAGCGTCACCGGAGGATGGATGTTCCCCGAGGGGCGCTCTACACGGCAGGCACAGCAGTGAAGTCAGGGAGAGATCGTCTCGCGAGCCAACAAACCGTAATCCTGTCCCCTGATCGCGGGTGGCTCGGTCCGACTCTAAGTTGACCTCGGGTGGAGGTTCGGTCGGCACAGGAACGTCACGATCGGGCGCGAGTTTAGCACATTCCTGCTGTGTCGTGGTGCTGATCCGACCGGTTTTCGACCGGTGCCGGCGTGAGTGGAGTAAAGTGCCGCAAAGCACGTCATCGAGCGCGACATAGGAGATCTCTTGGCCAAGCGCAACTACCGACAAGTTAAGCGCCTGAAGGAAGAGGCGAGAAAGACCCGGCAGTTGCAGAAGCAGCAACGCCGTTCGGACCGTACGGCGACTGCCGGTGCTACTGACGCCACGGAATCCCCGGCGCAGAGCAACGAGCCCATCGATCCGGCTCTACCTAAGCCGTAACACCGGCGCCAAGCTCGATTCCGTCCCTGGCTACGTTAATGCCATGAAAGAGATTCCAATAGGCGCACGCGGCGCATATAGCCTTCGCGTGGAGGTGCGCCATCTTGCCGACAGCTTCAAGGACAGCATCCTGCCTCCGGTGTTCTCGACACCGTATCTGCTGCTGACCATGGAAAACGCCGCCTTGAACGCCATCAAACAGTATCTGGAGCCCGGTGAAAGCGCCGTCGGCACGCGCGTGGACCTGCGGCATCTGGTGGCGACTCCAGCCGGCCGTGAGGTTACCGCCCATGCGGAGGTCATCCGCACGGAGGGACGCAAGATAGAGTTCAGGATATGGGCCACGGACGGTGTTGAGGACATCGGCACCGGAACTCACGAGCGCACCCTGGTGAGCGTCGCCCGCATCATCGAGAAGATGGCCGTCAAATACGGCCCACGTTAAGCGGATCCCCGCTCGGTCGGACGCCGGATCCAGAACCGGTACATTCCGGTGAAGGTATCCGCATGGTCGGCCTCGAAGCGCGCCCAGTTGCGCAGATCGCTGCAGGACGGATCGTCGTTGAAGCGTGCGCGGTATTGATTCAGCACACGCGGATCCAACTCGAAGCCGACGAAGCGCAGTCCGAATCCGCTCAGGAACGACTCGATCTCACCCAGCGTGAGGTGGCTCTCCTGCACATGGAAAGCCAGGTCGCGACAATCACTCATCGAATAAAAGGCGTGGCTACTGCTCAGCGATCGAAGCTCAACACTCGCTTCCTGGGCGAGCACATCCTGGCGAAATCGCCGAATGTCATCCGGAGTGCTGGCATAACCGCGCGCGGCCACGCATTCGCGCGCCTTGACCACCGACCTGCGCGCAATCTGGCTGTACAGGCCCAGACACATGAATCCCCCGGGCCGCAATCGGGCCAGCAGGATTCGCCATCCCTCGAAGGGGTCGGCGAGATGGTGTAGCACACCAACCGCTCCGATGATGTCGAACGTGCGCGCGAGATTGCCGAGCTCGAGGATGTCCGCCTGCGCATACTCGATGTTCGTCAGGCCGAGCTCCCGCGTCTTTCGCCTGGCATAGGCGAGGCTCCCCACACTGAGGTCTATCGCCAGCACACGAGCGCCGCGGAATCGCTGGGCAACGAAGATTGCATCACCGCCCGTGCCGCATCCGGCGACCAGTACTTCGGGTGTGCGATCGTCCGGCAGCGGGGAAAACTGCGCGAACGGCAGGGCGCGACGCAATTCGTCATTGAAGTGCATCGCCGGTTCGCGCATTTGCAGCTTCACCCAGCGCGGGTAGGGGTTCTGCTCATACTGGTCGCGCACTGCCTCGGAGACGCTGCTGGTGATCGGGGTCAGGCTTTCGATGCCCGCGCGCAACGCCTGCTCTTCGAGCGGTTCGCGAATCTGTTGGTCCAGAACCTCGGCAACCGGGCCGGGCTCGCCGGCAGCGAGCAGCCGGCCTGCGTCGGGCAGAAGGTGCAGCGGGGAATAAGCAGCTACGGCAAGCAACAGAAACGGCGGTACCGCCGCCTTGGCGTCCAGCAGCGACAGTAACCTCGTGCGGCAGCTGGCCGCCGCGAGCCGTTCCGTGTCGGTGCAATCAAAGACGAACTCGTTGATGAAGCATTGCCGCGTGAGTGCGGCATAGAATTTCAGCGCGCCGACCTCCGTCGGATCCGGAGTCTGGCTGCTCGATGCGAGCTCGAGCAGCGCGTGGCGCGCGCAGGTCAGGAAGCGCTCGAAACGAATCGAGTTCACGGGCGTCGCGTCGAGCAGCGCATGCAGCAAGGGATCCGCCGCAAGCGCGGCAAGGCCGCCGGCAGCGAACAGCACCGCCCGTGGCGGCCTTGCGGGCCATGGTTCGTTGGCGAGGCGCACGCCGGCGGCGATCTTCTCGTCGAGCAGGATCAGACTGAGGGCCGCCCGGCAAAGATCGTGCGGCATTGCCCATGCTTCGGCGATGGCGGTCGTGAGTGCCGCGCGCACCAGCGGGTCGTTGACGGAAAACCGCGCGTGCGCAGCGCAGTTGGCGAAGGCTGCCTTGGTGGTCCAGTTCGGTGCGCGCTCGAGCGTACGCGCCAGCAGCCAGGCAGCCTCGGCGTAGTTGCCGCGGTATTGAAGCAGCATCGCCAGGTCGTATTGGATCTCGGCGGATTCGGGCTCGATCGAGTAGGCGCGGCGCAGACTTTCCTCCGCGACCTCGAGATCCCCGATACTGCTCGATGCGGCGCCAAGGATGCGGTGCGCCGCCGCATGGTCAGGGCGAAGCTCGGTTGCCCTGCGCAAACTGGCGACGGCCTCGTGCTGTCGTCCCTGGGTCATCGCAAGTACACCCAGATTGAAATGGGCCTCGGCGTAGCCTGGATTGATGGTCAGCGCCTGCTGGTAGCTATCGAGGGCTTCGGCCGTGCGGCCCAGGCTCACGAGCGCATTTCCCATCCCGACCAAGGCATCCGCAAATTGAGGCCTGATGCCGATGGCTGCCTGGTAGCTGCGCAGCGCCTGCGCAAATTCGCCGGCGCGATAATGCACATTGCCCAGATTGAAGTGGGCTGCAGCGTATTGAGGATCGCACGCGATCGCCAGTTGATACGCGCTGCGGGCCTCGTCGAGCCGGCCGCCTGCCAGCAGAGTGTTGCCGCGATTGAGGTGTGCCGCTGCAGCCGCCGGGCTCGGGGGAGGCATCGCCGCAGTCTGGAACTACCCACGAATACCCGCAAGCAATTGCTAGAATGCCGGCCGCGCGCCCTCAACAGCGAATACAGGAGAAGGCCTCGTGCTCTTAATAACGCGAACTCATATGGCGCTGGTACTGTTGCTGGCCGCCGCCGCGGCCAACCCGGTGGCGGCGCAGGCAGCTGCGGATCCGCTGGCGGCGGCGATCGCCAGTCCCGCGCGCACACCGAAATTCGCGGCGCGTGATGTGTATCGCCACCCGCTGGCGACACTGCGATTCTTTGGACTGCGGCCGGATCAGACCGTGGTGGAGATCTGGCCGGGGAGTGGCTGGTACATGGAGATTCTGGCTCCGTACCTGCGTGATCGGGGCAAGTACTACGCGGCCATCGAGGCTCCTGACGTGGGCAAGGAGGCCGGGCAAGATGCGGCCTCGTTGCGCAAGCGCATCGCCGACGATCCGGCTCACTTTGGCAAGGTAGTCGTCACCGAACTGCATCCACCGCAGCTTACCGAGATATGCCCACCGGGCACGGCCGATGTCGTGCTGACGTTTCGCAACGTGCATAACTGGATAGCGGCGGGTGACCAGCAAGCGCAGTTCGACGCGTTCTTCAAGGCGCTGAAGCCCGGTGGCGTGCTCGGAGTGGTGGAGCACCGCGCCAGGCCGGGAACCAGCCTCGAGGAGATGAGCAAGTCCGGATATGTCGATGAGGCTTACGTCAAGAAGCTGGCTGCCACCGCCGGCTTCCGTTTCGATGCGGCGTCACCGATCAACGACAACCCCAAGGACACCAAGGACTATCCCGAGGGCGTATGGACTCTGCCGCCGACGCTGACACTCGGGGACAAGGATCGGGCGAAGTATCTTGCAATCGGCGAGTCGGACCGGATGACGCTGAGATTCCTGAAGCCCGCCAGCTAGGCCTCGCAACCAGGTTTCGATCAGGTCTTGCAGGGCGCCCGCGAGGGCGCCGCGGCCTCGCGAGGGCGCTGGACCGTCACAGTCAGCCGATTGCGGCCCTCGGCCGTGCGCCGATAATCGAGCGCGCTCGCGGCGCGGCGCACCAGCATCAGACCCAATCCGCCCACCTTGGCCTGGTCCAGTGAATTCGCGGGCACCGGATCGGGGTGTCCGCGGGGATCGAACTGCACGCCGTCGTCGTCGAACGTCAGAACGATGCAGTCGGCGCGCGCTTCGAGCGTAACGCGCACGTCGAGCTCGCGGCCGTCCGGCGCACCGTGCCTGATAATGTTGGCGATCACCTCTTCGAATATCAGCTCGGCGCTGTAACGGGAAGCGGCGTCGAGTCGTTCCGCATCCAGCTCGCCGCGCAGACGCGCGAACCCCTGCGCGAAGCCGTCGTGCGTGCCGGCAAAATGGATCGTGACTGGGTTGGCGTGCATCGCGCGAGCTGCTCGCGCGAGCGCCGTCAGCCGCGCGCGGCCGCCGCGGCGGTCTCCGCGTCGGCGCGCACCGGCACGATGTCGTTCACCGACGTCATGTCCAGAACCTGAGCCACGATCGGCGGTGCGCCATACAGGACGAGCTTGCCACCCCGCCGGTTCAATGCTCGCGCAATCGTGATGAACATGCGGATCCCTCCCGAGCCGAGGAAGGAAAGCTGAGAGAGATCCACGATCGCTCGTGCAGCGATCGGTACCAGGTGCGCCGTGAGCTTGGTCTCGATGCGGTCGACGCCTTGGGTGTCCAGGCGGCCGGTCAGCGAAACGGAGAGGACTCCTTCGCCGGCATCCCCGAGCTGCATTTCCATGGTGGAACTCCAGCGTACCTGAGTGGCGGTGGCCAGCTGAATCGTACCGGGGCGGCGGCGGGCTGCGCAAACCGGCGAACGCAACCGACGTCAGGGCGCATTCCAGCTGAGCACGGTGAGTGTGATGTCGTCGGATTGGGGAGCGCTGCCGGAAAAGCTCGCGACGCTCTCGCAGATGCGCTCGACCAGCGCCGCCGGTGCTTCCCCGCCGTGCACCCGGACCTCATTGACCAGGCGTGGCTCTCCGTAGGCTTCGTTGGCCGGGTTGAACGCCTCGGTCACGCCGTCGGTATAGAGCACTACCCGGTCGCCTGAGCGCAGCTGCAGCGTGTAGGTGGGAAACGTAGCGCCCGGCAGCACCCCGAGGATGGGTCCGCCCCTGCCGTCGAGGGCCTCGATGGCACCATCAGCGCGCCGCAGGTAAGGCGGATTGTGGCCGCCGTTGGCGTAACGCACCATCCCGGTCTGCGGTTCGAGCACGGCGTAGAACACCGTCACAAACAGGTCCATCGGGTTCTCCGCGCATAGCGCCTCATTGGTTGCCGCGAGGCAGGCGCCCGGATTGGTATGTTGCGGCGCAAGGTCGCGCAGGTTGGTGCGCGCCACCGCCATGAAAAATGCCGCCGGCACCCCCTTGCCCGAGACATCGGCCATCACCAGGCCGATCTGCCCCTGGGGCAGCTCGATGAAGTCGTAGAAGTCGCCACCCATGGTGGTCGCGGGAATCATGCGCGCTGCGCCGTCGCATCCTGCTTTGGCGGGGAACGTGCCGGGCAGGATCGCGAGCTGCAGCGCGCGGGCGACTGCCAGCTCCTCCTGCAGCTGCGCTTGTGCTTTCTCGAGCAACGCATTCTTCTCGGCGAGCTCCCGGGTACGCTGCGCGACCGTGTCTTCGAGCACGTGAGTCTGCAGCTTCAGCACGCGCAGGAGCCGCAGCAGGCGCAGCGCCCGGAGCCATCGCGCATCGAACCCCCCTACGTAGAACGGCGCGATCGCCAGCAGGTCCACGAGGCCGGGGAAGCTGAAGATGAAGGCGAGCTTCTTCTTCGCCGCAATGATGCGCAGCAGGTACTCGAGCGAGAAGACGGCAACGATGACGATCTCGCCCCAGCGCAGCGCGCGCACCGCTCCAGCGGGCAACTCCGGGATCGCCTCCACCCCGATCGACGCGACACTCAGGACGATCAGCGCCAGGATGAGGTCGTCAAAGGCGCGCGCGTACGGTCCGGGCCGCTCGAGCAGCAGCTCCGCCAGCCCGCGAACGCTCGCCCGCGTGCGGCGTAGCGCCTCGAGCGTGGCCGATGCCATCGTCCGCATCCCGCCCCCGGGCTCAGTGCGGCGCCGGGTGCTCCCGGTCGCTTGCCGCAGCAATCGTGAAGTGAATCGTTCCCGGCATGATGTGTCCGTCGGCACTGAGCGCCCGCCAGCTCACGACGTACGCGCCCGACTCCAGAGCCGGCAACGCGAAGCGCACCTGTAGCGCCGCGCTCGTTGGCAGCGGCGTCAGGGACTGCGGCGCAGCACCCGTCTTCTGGATGGCGGCGGCGGTCAGCAGCGCCGCTTGGGAGAAGTTCAGCACTAGGCCGGGGGGGGCGGTGTCGAGCGTGCTGGCGTCGGCCGGGACGGAGCTCGTGAGGTGCGCGTGCGCGTGCGCGACGGTTGCGCAGGCGAGCAGCGTGACGCCAACAAGCAGCTTTCTCATGTCGCGACATTCTAGGGCCGTAGACCTACGCCGGCCAGCAAGCCCCGAGGTAGCTGGCAGCTCACGACGGATCCCGTACCGCACCTGGGTTCCGGCTGCTAACATCAACCTCCCGCAGAGCCTGCGACCTGCCTCATGACCCGCTCCACTCCTTCGCGCCGTTTTTCCGCAGCAGCTCTCCTGTTGATCGCGTGCGGCGCCGTGTTCATAGGCCTGACCAGCCGCAGCCTCCCGTCGCTGGTCGCTGCGCATTTCGATGCCGCGGGTCGCGCCACCGGCTACCTGCCGCGCGAGCCCTACGTTGCGCTCCTGCTGCTGATCACGGTCGTGGTGCCACTCCTGGTCGTGATCATCCCCAACCGTGCCTTCTGTCATCCCGAGGTGCGGGTCAATCTGCCGAACCGGGACTACTGGCTGGCGCCGGAGCGTCGCGAGGACACCATCCGCTTCCTGTCGCGCCAGACGTCGGTGTTTGCGTCGCTGGTCGTGATCTTCCTCTGTTACGCGCAATGGCTGGTGGTGCGCGCCAACGCGCTCGAGCCGCCGACGCTCGACTCGCGGGCCTTCCTTACCGGGCTGGTGGTGTTCCTGGTGTGCACCCTGATCTGGATCGTGCGGCTGATCCGGCGCTTTCGCTAGCAGCGGCGCGCGCTGATGGGATCCGGCCTGCACTACTTCCCGGTCGCAGCTCCCGCGCTCCTCGCGCTGACGATCCTGTTCGCGGTGGTCGCCGGCTTCGTCGCGGCCCGAGTTGTGAATTTTGCATCGGCGAGCATGGGGCTCGCTCCGCACACGATGATGAGCCTCCTGCTGCTGTCGCTGCTCGGCAGCTACATCAACATTCCGATCGCCCATCTGCACCCGCACCGGATCGCCACGGCGGCGATCGTCACTTACTTCGGCGTGCCGTACGTCATCCCGCTGGCGCGCGCCGGGCCGGCGCCGATTCTCGCGATCAACGTGGGCGGCGCCGTGATCCCGACCCTGCTTTCCCTGTACCTGATGGCGCGCAATCATCTTCTCAACCTCAGCGTGTGGGGCATCGCCGTGGTGGCAATCGCCTGCTACACACTGGCCAGGCCCGAGCCCGGTCTCGGGATTGCCGAGCCCATCTTCGTCCCGACATTGGTCACGGCTCTCGTTGCGCTGACTCTGTCGAGGCGTTACGCGGGGCCACTGGCCTACATCTGCGGGAGCCTTGGCACGTTGATCGGTGCCGACCTCATGAACCTCGGCAAGATTCCCGGCCTCGGTGCGCCGGTCGCCTCGATCGGTGGCGCCGGAACCTTCGACGGCATCTTCGTGATCGGGTTGCTCTCGGTCGTCTACGCCGGCTGGTTCGCGGGGGTTGAAACGCGGCGCGGCCGCGCAGGCGACCGCACGCGGTCTGGCGGCCACTGGTGACCTGAGGATCGGTCTCGGGTCAGTCCTCTTCGTCTTCGAGACTCGGGACCTTGGAGTCGACCTCGGTGGCGATCCGGGCCGGGTCGGCGCTGGCGACCGGAAATGATTCCGACCACAGTACCGAGCCGTCCGCGACCGACACCATCTTTACGCTCAGGCTGTGCGGCGTCGCGGCCTCATCGACAGCGCCGAACAGCACGTAACGGGAGTGGTGCGCGCGCCCGCGGTCGACGGCGGCATCGACGTCGGCGGCAGACAGCGGAGCGGCGCTCAGGCCCACTTGCCCATGATGGGAGACGATGACCTTGGCGTACACCTGGGCGAAGACTGAGGTTGCGAGTTTCTGCGCGACGGCGTCTCCGGCAGGCGCGCTGAACGGTATCGCCAGCAGCGGCCGGTGCGCTGCGGGTACGTCGCCCGCTTCGCCCGCCGCACCGACCATACCGGTGACGTCACGTGCGATCTGTGTGCCGAGCTTTGCGGCCTCATCGGCGCTCAGGCTGCGCGGGGAGTTGGCGGCCGCGACCCTTGTCTCGTCGACGTCGGCGCGGACCCTCCCGGCGTGCTCATCAGAGGGCGTGCAGCCTTTGGCAAGCACCAGGACGCCGATCCAGAGATAGACGAGGATCTGCACCCAGCGGGGAAATCCCCTGAAGAATATCCACGCGCACTGCAGCGCCCAGCCGACCACCTGCACGAGGAACCGCAGCTTCTGCCCCGGCTCCTCCCGCGGGATCTCGGGATATCCGCGGGCGGCCGGTCGCCGGCTCTGCTTCGGGGCCGCAGCCGCCGCCCCCCCGGCAGGCTGCGGCGCATCGTCCCGGCCCCGGACCAGGCGCCGGCACAGGGCCTCGAGTGCCGGGGTAGGTCGCCCGCCTGGCAGGCGCATCCACTGGACGGTGAGAAACTTCTCGGGAACGCGCGCACCTCCCTGGGTGGTATCGTCGATGACGATCGGGAGAAGAAAGGTGCGATCGTCGGCCATGTCGAGGGTGCGCTCGGCGGCCAGCCGCCACTCCCGGCGGAAATAGCCCTCGGCACGCGCCTCCGTCTGCGCGGATATGACCGGCATGAAGTAGTCGCATTCGCGTATCTGCCTGCGGATCTTCTGGTCCCAGGCATCGCCACCGTCGAGTGCGCTCTCGTCGTACCACACCTCGAGCCCGAACGTGGGCAGCGCATCGCGGATGAGCTGCGCCGCGCGGCGATCCTCCGATGCATAGCTCAGGAAGACCGAGGGCTGCGGGAGCTGTGGGTCGGCAGGGGAGTCGGCGGGAGTCACTGCGTCATCATTCCGAAGTCTTCGGGCCAATGTCTTCGAAGCGCACGTTCTCGATCCGGTAGGACCTCCAGTCGCGATAATCGTAGTGCCACCACTCGAACTCGTACACGGAGAATCCCTGCGCTTCCATGCAGCGCCGCAGCAGGTCGCGCATGCGACGCTGCTCGGCAGTTCCGCCGGTGTAGGTCGGATACGCCCGCTCGCTTGCTTCGTCGTAGAGACTCGGCATCGGCACCGGACGGCCGGTCCTGAGATCGTACAGGGTCAGGTCCACGGCGCAGCCGCGATTGTGGCGCGAGCCTTCGGCAGGATCGGCCACGAATCTGTGCAGGTCCGGCGGCATGGCATCCCAGAAGACGCGGGTCACGTACCACGGCCGATACGCGTCGTACACGAGGAGCCCGTACCCTTGCGCAGCCAGCGAGCGCTCGACGCGCACCAGCGCTTGCGCCGCCGGCCGCTGCATGAAGGCGCGCGCCTGGCTGTAGAGCGGCGTGCCGAGGAAATTGCGCGTAGTGGCGTAGCGAATGTCGAGCCTGATGGTGGGATCGAGTGTGGTCAACTCGACCAGATCGGCGGGGCGGAACTCGCCCGCTTCCGCCGGCGGCTGTGCGGCGAGCGCGATCGGCAGCAGCTCCGCGACCGGCCGCACCGGCGTGACATGGAACACGCCGCCCGAGTCCGTGGGCCGCTCCGGAGCTGGAGCGGTCGCGGTGCAGCCCGCCAGGGCGAGCGCGGCCAGGTACGGCAGGCACGGTGCTAAGCGCATGCGGAAGACCTCGCACATTTCAAGTCAGGCCGATCCCGAGACGCGGCTACCCGAGCGCACCGCGCCGCCGTCAGCGCCTACAGCATAAACACGGCAACCCCGCGAGCAAAGGCTGCGGCCGTCAGGTACTGTCGCGCAATGCCCGACCCCGCCCGCGTTCCATCTCCGCTCCCCGTCCCTCGAGCGCCCGTGCCCGTGGTGACAGTGACCGCTCTCAATAAGACCTACGCGACCGGGCTCACGGCTCTCAAGAACATCGAGCTCACGATCCGTCACGGCGAGATCTTTGCGCTGCTCGGTCCGAACGGCGCCGGCAAGACGACGCTGATCAACATCGTCTGCGGCATCGTCAAGGCGACCTCGGGCCGGGTGCTGGCGGACGGCCACGACATCGTGCGCGATTATCGCGCGGCGCGCAGCAAGATCGGTCTGGTGCCGCAGGAGCTGCATACGGACTCGTTCGAGAGCGTGTGGGCGACGGTGACCTTCAGTCGCGGGCTGTTCGGTAAGCCCCCCGATGCGGCGCATTGCGAGCGCGTGCTGCGCGATCTGTCGCTCTGGGAGCGCAGGAACGCCCGCATCATGACGCTGTCCGGGGGCATGAAGCGGCGGGTGATGATCGCCAAGGCATTGGCACACGAGCCGAAGATTCTGTTCCTGGACGAGCCCACCGCGGGCGTCGACGTGGAGCTGCGCCGCGACATGTGGCAGCTGGTGCGCCGGCTGCGCGACAGCGGCGTCACCATCATCCTGACGACGCACTACATCGAGGAGGCGGAGGAGATGGCGGACCGGATCGGGGTGATCCACAAGGGACAACTGATCGTCGTCGAGGAGAAGGACGTGCTGATGCGCAAGCTCGGCAAGCGGCAACTGATCCTCAACCTGCAGCAGCCGCTGGCGGCGCTGCCGCAGGGGCTGTCGGAGCATCCGCTCGAGCTGTCCGACGACGGCCACACACTGGTGTTCACCTTCGACGCCAATCGCCGCGAGACCGGTATCCCGGCGCTGCTGCGGCGCCTAAGCGAGCTCAATATCGACGTCAAGGACCTGCATTCCAGCGAGAGCTCGCTCGAGGACATCTTCGTCGGACTGGTGAGCGAGCGCGCATGAACGTCCACGCGATCCGCGCGATCTACCGCTTCGAGATGGCGCGCACCTTCCGCACACTGATGCAGAGCATAGCCTCCCCGGTGCTGTCGACCTCGCTCTACTTCGTGGTGTTCGGCGCGGCGATCGGCAAGCGCATGGGAGCCGTCGACGGGGTCAGCTACGGCGCCTTTATCGTGCCCGGACTGATCATGCTGTCGATCCTCAACGAAAGCGTCTCGAATGCCTCGTTCGGCATCTATCTGCCGAAATGGTCCGGCACCATCTTCGAACTGCTGTCCGCCCCGGTCTCGTACGCCGAAGCGCTGATCGGGTACGTCGGGGCGGCGAGCACCAAGTCGGTGATGCTCGGCATCCTGATCCTGGCGACGGCGCGGGTGTTCGTCGCCTACGAGATCCTGCACCCGGCGTGGATGGCGGCCTTCCTGATCCTGACCGCGGTGAGCTTCAGTCTGTTCGGCTTCATCATCGGCCTGTGGGCGGAGAGCTTCGAGCAGCTGCAGGTAGTGCCGCTCATGATTCTCACGCCGCTCACCTTTCTCGGCGGTGCGTTCTACTCGATCAGCATGCTGCCGCCGATCTGGCAGAAGATCACGCTCTTCAACCCCGTGGTCTATCTGATCAGCGGATTCCGCTGGAGCTTCTTTGGCGCCTCCGACGTGAACGTCGTGGCGAGCGCCGCGGCGACCTGCGGCTTTCTCGCCCTGTGCGTGGCAGTGGTGAGCTGGATGTTCACGACCGGCTACAAGCTGAAGAACTAACTGCTCGGCGGAATCGCCAGCACCTGGTGCCTGATCAGCATGCGCGCGCCGCTCGGCCAGCCCTGCTCGCTGCCCGCGAAGTTCGCCTGCTGCTGGTCGAGGAGCTTGCCCGTGCGGGCATCGCGGATCTGAATCACTACGTAGTAGTCGGTCTGGGTCGCCTTGATCACGATCCCGAGCAGGGACTGGTCCGCGCCGAGCTTGAGTGCCAGTGCGGCCTCGCAGCCGCCGCAGTTGCGCAGCCCTTTGGCCGCGACCTGTGAGGTGTCGGCCGTGCTCGCGTCGATGACGCTGTAGCGTCCCGACTGGCTCAGCTCCAGCCGGGCCGCGCGGCCCACCTCCGCCATGGTCGCCGCCTGGTTGCCGGCCCCCCCGAGGTAGGTGACCTCGGGACTCGCGTCCTCCAGCTCGAAAGCGAACACTGCGATGCGTGGCGGCGGCGGCTTGGTCGTCTCGCCGGCCGTGGGGGCGACGCAGGCGAGCGTGAGCGCCAGGGCGAGCAGAGCCCCGACGGCCGGAAACGGCTGCTTGCTCGTGACTTGCCTCATCGCACACTCATTCAATTACATGAGCCTTAGTAGCGGCGGCGCCGCTTCAGGTCACGAGGTTCTGCGGCCGGCCGCTCACGTAGGCTTCGATGTTGTCGATCAGCTGATCGGCAAGGAACTGCATGGCGCCGTCGCTCGCCCAGGCGATGTGCGGCGTCAGGATGAAGTTCGGCAGGCGCAGCTCCAGCAGCGGATTGCCTTCCTTGGGCGGCTCTCTGGTCAGGACGTCGAAACCCGCGCCGGCGATCACTCCCTCCTTGAGCGCCTGCGCCAGCGCCTGCTCATCCACCAGCCCGCCGCGCGCGGTGTTGATCAGTATGGCCGTGCGCTTCATGCGGCGCAGCTCCGCGCTGCCGATCAGGTTGCGCGTCTCGTCGGTGAGCGGCAGGTGCAGCGAGATCACATCGCTCTCGGCCAGCACCCGCTCGAGCGGCGTGAACACCACACCGGGCGCCTTCGGCGGAGCGTGATCGGCAAACAGCACCTGCATGCCGAAGGCGCGACCGATGTGGGCCGTCGCCTGGCCCAGGACGCCCTCGCCGAGGATACCGAGAGTCGAGCCGTGCAGGTCGCTGATCGGATGGTCGAAGAAGCAGAATTGATCGACCTGCTGCCAGCGGCCGTTTTCCACGTCGCGGCGGTAGGCGAGCAGGTTGCGTCGCAGCGCCGTGATCAGCGCGAAGGCATGCTCGGGGACGGTGTGCACCGCGTAGTTGCGGATGTTGGCGACCGCGATACCGTGCGCCTTGCAGTAGCCGACGTCGATGACGTCGTAGCCGGTGGCCGCCACGGCGATCATCTTGAGATCCGGCAGCCGACGCAGCGTCTCCTCGCGCAGCGCCACCTTGTTGGTGATGGCGATCGTCGCTCCGGCCAGCCGCTGCGGCAGCTCGCTCGCGGCGGTGACCGGGTACTCCGCCCAGCTGTGCTCGAAAGCGGGACGCCGCACCTGCGCCTTGAGCGTCGAGCGGTCGAGGAACACGATGCGCTGAGTCATGCCGGTAGGCGTTCGGGGCGGTGCTAACCCTGGATGGAGCCGGTCGAGTGCGAGCCGTAGAACTGCTCCTGCTGGCTCACCTTACGCTTCGGTATCGGATCGTGGTTGCGCCAGTAGTTGCTCGCCGCGGCGACGCCGCTTCCCGGGGTCACCTTGATGCCGACATCGAGCATGGCCATCTCGGCGCCGGCGATCGCGCCCATGAGCATCAGCTCGTTGAGGTCACCCAGGTGACCGATGCGAAACACCCGCCCGGCGACCTTGGCGAGCCCCGCGCCGAGCGCCAGGTTGTAGCGGCGGAAGGCCACGTCGATCACGTGCGCGCCGTTGATGCCCTCCGGCACGACGACCGCGCTCACCGTGTCCGAGTACCAGTGCGGCGCCTTGGCGCACAGCTTGAGTTTCCAGCCTTCGAGCACCGCCGCGCGCACACCCTCGGCGAGATAGTGGTGACGGAAGAAGATCGCCTCGAGCGTTTCCTCGAAGATCATGTTCAGCGATTCTCGCAGCCCGTAGAGCATCGGCAGCGGCGGCGTATAGGGAAAGTAGCCCGAGGCATTCGCCTTGATCATGTCGGCGAGGTCAAAGTAGCAGCGCTTGGACTTGGCGCTCCCCATCGCGGCGAGCGCCTTGCGACTCACGCCGAGGACGCCGAGCCCCGCCGGCAGCATCAGGCCCTTCTGCGAGCCGCTGATGGCCAGGTCCACCTGCCACTCGTCCATGCGGAAGTCGATGCTGGCAAGCGAGCTCACGGCGTCGACGAACAGCAGCGCCGGGTGCCCGGCCGCATCGAGCGCGCGGCGCACGCCGACGATGTCGCTGGTGACGCCGGTGGCGGTCTCGTTGTGGCAGGCGAGCACAGCCTTGATCTGCTGGCGCTTATCGCTCTTGAGAATCTCCTCGTAGCGAGCGAGCGGAACGCCCTCGCCCCACTCGACCTCGAGAACCTCGACGTCATAGCCGAGGCGCTGCGCCATGTCGATCCACAGATGGCTGAACTGTCCGAAGCTCGCGGCGAGTATCCGGTCGCCGGGAGACAGCGTGTTGGTGAACGCCGCTTCCCAGGCGCCGGTGCCCGAGGAGGGGAACAGGAAGATCTGTCCGGTGGTGGTCTTGAATACCTTCTTGAGGTCATTCAGGACACTGATCGAAAGCTCCGGGAATTTCGAGGAGCGATGGTCCTCCATCGCCACCAGCATGGCGCGCTGCACCCGGTCGGGGACGTTGGTGGGCCCGGGGACGAACAGGAAATTTCGGCCTGGCATGCGCCGCTCCATGACGTTACTCCTGGGAGTGCCCGATAATCACATACTAGCCGTCCGGGCCGCGAGCGCACTAAAAAATCCGCGAATGTCAGGCATTAGCGGAACTGGCGGGACGCCCGCGCGTTCTGGCGTCGGTGCGCGAGCCGACGACCTGCGTGGCGACCCGCTCAGCCGCCGGCCGGCGGGTAGGCCGGCAGCGCCGGCGGCGGCGGCGGCTGGTTCGCCGGGTTCTTCTTCAGCTCGCCCAGCAGGTAGTTGATTGCCGCCGAGAGCTGCACGTCCTCGCCCCGCATCCAGTCGGCCGGCGTATCGTCGACCGTGATGTCGGGATCGACCCCGTGGTTCTCGATCACCCACTGCGAGTCGAGCCCGTAGAGGGCGTCCTCGGGAATCGTCACGTAGCCGCCGTCGAGCAGCGCCCAGTAGCCGCGGATGCCGCGCACCCCGCCCCATGTGCGGGTGCCAAGCAGCGGACCCAGCCCGTACTTGCGGAAGTAATACGGAAAGATGTCGCCGTCCGAGGCCGAATAGTGGTTCATCATGCAGATCTTCGGTCCATGGATGAGCTGCTGGGGTATGGGCTGGGCAGCCCCCTCACGGTTGGTGTCCATGCCGACCAGGATGCGCCGCAGGCGCTCGAGCAGGATCTGGTCGATGAAGCCGCCGCCGTTCCAGCGCTCGTCCACGATCAGCGCGTGCTTGTCGAGCTGCGCGTAGTACTGACGGACGAACTGATCCATGCCGAGCTCCGACATGTTGGAGAGGTAGATGTAGGCGATCCGGCCTCCCGAGGCCTTGTCGACCACTTCGCGGTTGTGATCGATCCAGGCCTGCTCGCGCAGCGCCAGCTCGCTCTTTACCGGCTGCACGGTCACGTCGCGTTCTTTGCCGTCCGCACTCCCGGCGACGCTCAGCCTCACGGTGCGATCCTGCTTGCCGACCAGCAGGCTGTACGGGTCGACGGGCGCGCGCAGCTGCACCCCGTCGATGGCGAGCAGGTAGTCGCCGGCGTGCACGTCGAGTCCCGGTTGCGTGAGTGGCGAGCGGTACTCCTCGCGGGTGTTGTCGCCGGGGTAGATCGTCGCCAGGCGGTAGCGGCCCGAGGCGCCATCGAGCGCGAAGTCGGCGCCGAGGTAAGCGGTCGGTTCCCTCTGCTCCTCGGGCAGCTCGTCGCCTCCGCCCACGTAGGTATGCGAATTGCTGAGCTCGCCGAGTATCTCGCCGATCAGGTAATTCAAATCGGCCCGTGAGCCGACCAGCGGCAAGAGCTTCGAATACGCCGCCCGCACCGCGTCCCAGTCGACGCCGTTCATCTTCGGGCTGTAGAAGAAATCGCGCTCGAGGCGCCACGCCGAGTTGAACATCTCCGCCCACTCCTGCGTGGGCTCGACGAGCACTCGCATGTGCGACGGGTCGAGCTTCTTGGGGCCGGCAGCGGCCTTGCCGTCGCCCCCGTCCGCGGGGCCGGCGGGGGCTGCGCCCGTCGGGGCTGCGGCCGCGATGTAATAGTCCTTCTCGAGTTTGTAGAGCACCCTCTTGCCGTCCGCGGACAGCGCGTAGGAGCTCAGGCCGCCGACGATGTCGGCGCCCTTGCGCGCCTTGAGATCATAGACATGCAGGGCCGGCTTCTCGCCGGGCAGCGGGCCGGAGATCGTCTGGTCGGGCATGGTGAGATAGAAGATCTTCTCGCCGCGCATGTTCAGGGTGGCGATGTTCGCCGCCGGGATCGGCAGCGGCACGGCGCGCGCCATCAGCCCGTCGAGGTCGATTTCGACCGGCTTGGGGGGCTGCTTCTTGCTGTGCGCTTCCTCGTCCTTCCCAGGCTCCTTGGTCTGCTCCTCCTCCGGCGGGCCGACACCCTCGTCCGATTGCGGCGCGAACGGCGAGGCGGCGCCGCGCTTCAGCGTGGCGATGTAGATGCCATCCATCCTGAGAGTCGCGACGTTCTGCTCGGACTGGCTGAAGGTCGGATTCTCGTGGCGCGTGGAGATGAACAGCAGGTAGCGCCCGGCGGGATCGAACACCGGCGAGAAGTCGTTCATCTGCGGGTCGCTGACACGCGTTGCCCGGTGCGAGGCGAGGTTATAGAGCCAGATGCCGGTCTGCTGGTTCGCGCCCGTGATGCTGTAGGCGAGCCAGCGACCGTCGGGCGACCAGGTCTGGTCGTGCATCTCGTTGTACGGGTCCTGCGCGACCTGCACCGGCTCACCTCCACTGACCGGCAGCAACCACAGGCGATGCTCGTTGTCGGAGAACGCCAGCCGCTCGCCGTCGGCCGACCAGAGCGGTGTATAGAAGAAGCCGCGTGCGAAATGCGACAGGATGCGCTCGGCGCCGCCTTCGGCCGGACGCACCGCGAGCTGCTGCTCGCCGGTGACGTCGGTGGTGTAGGCGATGGTCTTGCCGTCCGGCGACCAGCTCGGGTGGTCCTCGTCGGCGTTCGAGGTCTGCGTCAGGTTGCGGGTGTTGCCGTGCTCGGCCGGCAGCGTGAACAGGTCGCCACGCGCCGAGAACACCGCACGGTTGCCGTTCGGCGCGATGTCGTAATCGGTGGTCTGCGAGCTGTCCTTCTCGCGGATCGCGCTCTTTGCGTCCACCCAGCGCGGACCGGTGCGCGCGCCGTCGTCCGGCACCGTGACGTCGAGATCGTGCAGCTGCTCGGACGGCAGATCGAGCACGTGCAGCTTACCGCCCTGCTGGAACACGACGCCCGCCGCGCCGTCGGAGCCGCCGCCGAGGCTCGGGAAATCGATGTCGTAGTCGCGATAATGCGTGACCTCGCGGAAGGCGCCGGTGGCGAGGTCGTAAGCCCAGATGTTGCGCCGCCGGCTGGCATCGTGATCGGCGAGAAAGTAGATCGTCTTGCCGTACCACATGGGCGAGGTCTCGGTGCCCGGCCAGTCGGTGACGTGCTTGAGCTCGCGGGTTTCGAAGTTATAGATGTCGATGTCCTGCCCGAGGCCGCCGTCATAGCGCTTCCAGGTGCGGAAGTCGCGGAAGATGCGCGTGTAGGCGATCTGCTTGCCGTCGGGGCTGAAGCTCATGAAGCCGCCGCGGTCGAGCGGCAGAGGCTCCGGCAAGCCGCCGGCGAGCGGCACGCTGAAAGGCCGCGGGAACCCCGCGTTCCAGGCGGCGCGTCGCGACAGGAACACGATGCTCTTCGAATCCGGCGTCCAGGTGTCCACCATGTTGTTCGGGCCCAGGCGCAACGGCGCATCGGGCACGGCGTCCGAGGTGAAGGTCAGGCGTCGGGCCGGCCCACCGCCTGCTGGGATCACGTACACGTCGCGATTGCCCTGGTACTCGCCGGTGAAGGCGATCCACTGACCGTCGGGCGAGAGGCGCGGCATCACATCCTGGCCCGGGTCTGCCGTCAGGCGTGAGGCGACGCCGCCGGTGCGCGCGACCGACCACAGGTTGTCGTGGGCGACGAACACGATCGCGTCGCCATGCAGTGTGGGGTAGCGCATGAGCGTGTGGCTGCCCGTCTGGGCGCGCGCCGCGAGCGCGAACCCTGCGAGTGCCAGGGTGAGAACGATGCGGCCGATGCCGCCGGCCGGATGGGATCCCATCGAGCCGGCACTCGGGGCGGTGGCAAGTGCCAGAGCGGATTTAAGCGCTTTCATTCGGTCCCCTGTCACTCAAGTGGAACGAAGATTATCGCAAACCGTCGCGGGGTCGCCGGAGGTTCGCGCTCCGCTGGTCGCTTCCGCCGCGGCTTCTGCCGCGGCCGCCGCGGGCATCCTATGTAACAATAACGACGCTGCAACGCCGGGAGCGGGATTTCCGTGGAATGCAGCACTGATTGACGATTGGCGTTATCTTTAATCTTTAGCACCATGATCCACGCCCTCATTACCGGCGCTTCCGGCGGAATCGGCGCTGCCATCGCCAAGGCGCTGTCGCGCCGCGGCGCCACGCTCGTTCTGCACTACCAGTCCGACCGGGCGGCGGCGGAGGCCGCGCTGCGCGCAGTCGAAGGCGCGGGTCACATGCTCGCGCAGGCCGATCTGCTCGATCCCGCGTCCGTCGAGCGGTTGTGGCGCGAGGCCTCTGCGCGCCGGCCGGTGGACGTGCTGGTCAACAACGCGGGAATCTTCCCGCTGCATCCGCCGCTGACGACTTCTTTCGCCGACTGGACGGCGGTGTGGCAGCGCACTATAGGGGTCAATCTCCTCGGCCCGGCATACCTTTCCTACCATGCCGCGCGCGCGATGGCCGAGCGCGGCAGCGGGCGCATCATCAGCGTGTCCTCGCGCGGCGCCTTTCGCGGCGAGCCCACCGCGCCCGCGTACGCCGCCAGCAAAGCGGGCCTCAACGCTTTCAACCAGTCGCTGGCGAAAGCACTCGCCCCACGCGGGGTGTACGTGTTCGTCGTGGCGCCGGGCTGGGTGGCGACGCCGCGCGTGGCCGATGCGGTGCAGGACAAGGCGGTGCTCAGCGATCAGCCCCTGGGTCGCGTTGCGACTCCAGACGAGGTCGCACAGGTGATCAGATTCTGCGCGCTGGACGCGCCGGCCAGCATGACCGGCGCGATCCTCGACGTGAACGGCGCCTCCTACCTGCGAAGCTGACGGATCAGGGCTGCGGCTTCGGAGCTTCCGGCTTTGCAGCCCCCGGCTTCGGCTCGCCGAAATTCGGGTGCTTCTGCTTGCAGGCCGCCACCGTCTCCGGACTTACCGTCGGCAGCGGGATTTTTGCCTTCGGCGGCTGGGGCGTTCCCCGTACGATCGGGTCTATGCAGTCGACGTGCAGGCCGTTGCCGGTCCTGTAATCGCCCTCGATGAAGCCAGCGCTCTTGCAGGCGGCGACGATCTCCTCGCACGGCCCTTGACCTTGAGCGGGCGCCTCGGCCGCGACTGCGACCGCAGGACCTGCGAGCAGTGCGCACACTGCCGCGCCTGATAAGCGAACCTGACGCATGGTTACTCTCCCGAATCAGACATGTTCTCCCGGACCGGGGTGTACCACAGAACCGCGAATTGCGGGGCGCGCTGCGTTGCGGCAGACTTGCCCGCCACAACAACTCCTGGGGGCCGGCCGCGCCATGAGCAGTGCCACCGCGATTCTTCCGGCCACGACGCTCGACGACGACGCGTGGGAGGATCTGCTGAGCTTCATCGAGGAGCGGCGGGTCATTCCCATCGTGGGACCCGAGCTCCTGATGGTCGCCACCGATCGCGGACCGCGGCTGCTGTACGACTGGGCCGCGGAACGGCTCGCCGCCCGGCTCAACGTCAGCACCGCGGAGCTGCCGCACCCGTACACGCTGAACGATGTGGTGTGCGTTTTCCTCGCCGCGCGTGGCCGGCGTGAAGAGGCTTACGTGCGGCTGCGCGGCGTACTCAAGGACGCGAACTTCGAGCCCCCGCAGGCGCTGCGGCACCTGGCGGCGATCACCGACTTCGACCTGTTCGTTGCCACCACGGCAGACTCGCTCCTCGAGAGCGCCATCAACCTCGAGCGCTTCTCCGGGGCGGCTTCCACTGAGGTGCTGTCGTACTCGCCCAACCGGGTGGTCGACTTGGCCGTAGAGCGCGACCGGCTGCAGCACCCGGTGGTCTACCACCTGTTCGGCAAGCTGGCGGCATCCCCGACCTATGTGATATCGGACGAGGACCTGCTGGAGTTCATCTGCGCGCTGCAGAGCGAGCACCTGGTGCCGGAGAAGCTCTTCCACGAGCTCGAGCACAATCACCTGCTGTTCATCGGCAGCAACTTCACCAACTGGCTGGCGCGCCTCTTCCTGCGCATGGCGAAGCGCCAGCGCCTGTCCGACCCCCGTGATGTCGGCGAGGTGCTGGCTGACGATCACACCAGCGAGGACGACCGCCTGGTGGCGTTCCTGCAGCAGGTGAGCGTGCGCACCCGCATCTATGTCGGCGCCGAGCGCTTCGTCGAGGAGCTGCATCGGCGCTGGCGGGCGCGGCACCGGGCCGTACCGTCCGCCGGCCCCGCGCCGGCGCGCTTCCTGCCGCCCGCGCGCGAGATGCCGGCGCACGCGGTGTTCATCAGCTATGCGCGCGAGGACCTGCCCGCCGTGCAGCAGATCAAGGCGGGGCTGGACGCCGCCGGTATCGCCACCTGGTTCGACCAGGAGCGCCTCGAGGCGGGCGACGACTACGACCGCAAGATCCGCGGCAACATCGCGCGCTGCTCGTATTTCATCCCGGTGGTCTCGGCCACCACGCAGCGGCGGCTCGAGGGCTACTTCCGCCGCGAGTGGAGCTACGCGCTCGACCGGGCGCGCAACATGGCCGAGGGCGCGCTGTTCGTTCTGCCGGTGAGCATCGACGCCACGACCGCGGCCGAGGCGCGCGTGCCGGAGAGTTTCAGGGCGCTGCACTTCACGCAGCTGGCGGGGGGCGCGGTATCGCCGGAGTTCGCCGCGCGGCTCAGGGACTTCACGCAGGCGCGATCCGAATGAACGACGTCGGCGCCAAGGCCGCCGCCGACCCGGCCGCCACCGTCGATGCGCGCAATCCCTGGCTCGGGCTCGCCTCCTTTACCGAGGAGACGCGCGCCTACTTCTTCGGCCGCGACGAGGAGGTCGCCGAGCTAGCCCGGCGCGTGCAGCGCAAGCTCCTTACGGTGCTGTTCGGGCAATCGGGCCTTGGCAAGACCTCGATTCTGCGCGCCGGGCTGGTGCCGAGGCTGCGCGGCCACGGCTACTGCCCGATCTACGTGCGCATCGACTACGGGCGCGAGGCGCCCGAGCCCGCCGAGCAGATCAAGCAGGCGATCCAGGTCTACGCGCGCCGCGCCGGGGAGTGGACCCAGGTCGGGGTGGCTGTAGAGGGCGAGTCGCTCTGGGAGTTCCTCCACCACCGCGACGACGTGCTGCGCGATGAGTCGGGTGCGACGCTGATACCGCTGCTGATCTTCGACCAGTTCGAGGAGATCTTCACCCTCGCGCAGAGCGATGACTTCGGGCGCGCGCGTGCGGCGCGCTTCATCGCCGAGCTCGCCGACCTGGTCGAGAACCGCGCGCCGAAGGATTTCGAAGCGAAGCTCGAGCAGGACGAATCGGCGGCCGAGCGCTTCGATTTCGCGCGCAGCGACTACCGGGTACTGATCTCGCTGCGCGAGGATTACCTCGCGCCGCTCGAGAGCCTCAAGCAGGCGATGCCCAGCATCTCGCAGAACCGCCTGCGACTCGCGCCGATGACCGGCACCCAGGCCCTCGCGGCGGTGATCGAGCCGGGCCGTAAGCTGGTCTCGGACGAGGTGGCCGCCGCGATCGTGCGCTTCGTGGCCGGCGGGGCGGAGCTCTCGAACGCGGTGGTCGAGCCGTCACTCCTTTCGCTCATCTGCCGCGAGCTGAACGACGCGCGGATCGCGCAGGGCCGCAGCGAGATCTCGCTCGACCTGCTGGCGGGCTCGCACGCCACGATCTTGAGCAACTTCTACGAGCGCGCGCTGGCCGACCAGCCCGCCGCCGTGCGGCGCGTCATCGAGGATGACCTGCTGACCGCCTCGGGCTTCCGCGAGAACGTCGCCGAGGAGCGCCTGATCAGGCGCTTCACCGAGGCCGGCGCCGCTCCCGGGACGCTCGCGACGCTGGTCAACCGCCGCCTGCTGCGCATCGAGGAGCGCCTTGATGTCCGGCGCGTGGAGCTCACGCACGACGTGCTGTGCGCGGTCGTCAAGTTGAGCCGCGACCGGCGCCAGGAGCGCGAGGCGCGCGAGGCCACCGAGCGGCTGCTCGCCGAGCAGCGTTCGCGCGAGCTCGCCGCGCACCGCGCCGCGGTGCGGGCGCGCGGCATTGCCGGCGGTTGCGCCGTGCTCGCAGCGCTCGCCGTGGTCGCCGCGATCTACGGCTACGTGAGCAGCGAGCGGGCGCGGCGCGCCGAGGCCGAGGCACAGCAGACACGCGCCCTGGCCGAGCAGGCGCGCGGCCAGGCCGAGCACCTGGTCGCGTACCTGAGCGACGACTTCGCGCGGGAGCTCGAGAGCTTCGGCAGGCTCGAGGTCCTGGCCGAGTTCTCCCAGCGCCAGATCGACTACTTCCATGGTCTGCCGCCGACGCTGCGGGGAGCGGAGTCGATCCGCAACGGCGCGCTCGCGCTGGTGCACCATGCGCGCGCCTTGCGTACGTTGGGGCAGTTGGACGTCGCCGGTGCGAATGCCGATGAGGCCGTCAGGCTGCTCACCGGGCTGCGTGATGGCGGCGACCGTTCCGAAGCCACGCTCATCGCGCTCGCGCTCGCCGATGCCGCGCAAGCGCGCGTGCTCGAGAGCCGCGGCGACCCGCGCGACCTGCCGACGAACGAGCGCGCCGTGGCGCTGCTTCAGCCACTCATCAGCGCCTCCCCGCCCTCGCCGGCGGCGCAGCGCGCCTACGTCACGATTGCCACCCGGATCGGCTGGGAGCAAGGCAGTGCGCATAAGCTCGAGGAGGCCGTTCGCACCGAGCGCGAGGTCATGGGGGTTGCGACCGCTCTCGGTGCACGGGATCTGCGCGACCTCGACATGGCGGCGTACTACGCGGAGGCGGGCGGCTGGCTGGCGACGTCCCTCGTGGGGCTCGGACGGTACGACGAGGGGCGCCGCGCGAGCAATGACAGTCTCGCGGTCGCTGACCGGGTGCTGGAGCGGCGCCCGGGCGATCGTCTTGCATTGCACGCGGAGCAGGTCCTCACCGGCATGCTCGCGCAGGCGGCCGAAGACGAGCTCGATCCTGCGGCTGCGCTCGGTCCTGCGGCCCGTCAGGAGCAGGCATCGCTGACGCTGCTGAAGCTCGATCCCAACAACGTCACCAGCCTCAACAATCTCGCGGTAGCCGAGGGACAGCTTGCGGACGCGCTGTGGTCCGCCGGACGCCTGCGCGAGTCAATGCCCTACCGGCTGAAGCAGCTGGACGCCCAGCGTCGCGCCGCCGCGGGAGGCGCGCAGTTCGTCGAGACGTATTCCGGAGCTCTTGTCGGGGCGGTATTTGCACAGGCTTCCCTCGGCGATGCCGCGGCGGCAACGTCCACACTGGCTGCGGGAAAGCCGCAGTTGGCGCAGTGGCTGCGGAACGAGCCGGCGAGCAGTGCCGCGGTGGTTCTGTCCTATGCCGGATACGCCATCGCCGAAGCCTTTGCGGCCTACGAGCGCGATGACTACGGCGCCGCCGGGCGTGCCGCCAGCGGCGCCGTACGTAGCTTGCAGGCCATGACCCCCCAGGGCGAGCAGGCGAAGTTCATAAAGCAGATCATCGCGCAGTTCGCTTACGACACCGAAGCTCGCGCGGAATATTTCGGCGGCGAATTTGCCGCTGCCGAGCGATCCGAGACCGCGGCGGCGGCTGAGCGCAAGGCGGCCGGTGTCGACAGCAACGGCGACCACCAACGACTCGATGAGATTCTGACCTGGCTCGCGCTGGCTCAGGGCCGCCAGGGCCACGTGAGTGAGGCGGCGCGGACCATCGCGCCGGTCATAGAGTTCGAGCGTCAGCTTGCGACTCGCAATCACGGCGATCGCTGGCAACCCCAGGCGCTTGCAAGCGCGCTCTACGTGCAGGCCCTGACCGATCCCGCGAGGCGTGGAGCGCTGCTCGGCGAAGCGCAGAGGCTTCTCGACGGACTGGCGCCCGAAGTGCGGGCCACGCGGGATGCACAGCTCTGGCGGCAGTGGGTGCGGCAGCCGGCGCGCAACCCGTAAGGGGAACTGGCTGCCTCAGCCGCGTCCCGGCGGCTCGTGCTCGCGGTGAAAGCGGTGGATGGTCCACAGGTAGCTTTCCATCAGCGAGTCCTTGCCGAGCTCGGCGATGACCTCGAGCCGGCGGCCCGCGGCGAAGGTGCGCGATAGTTGCGCCCGCGCTCGCGAGAAGTGCTTGAGCTGATTGCGGTACTGCCACAGCAGCTCGCGGTTGGCCATCTTGTTCTGGTGCAGCTCCCAGGACGCGAGTAGCACGGCGACCACTCCGATGATGAAGGTCAGCGCCTTCGCCAGCGGCACGCCGCCGAACAGACGGTGGCTCTCGGCCGACTCCCCGAGCAGCAGCAGGACGAGGATGACCGCGAGCAGGATGCCGAACAGGATGCGCTTCAGCCACTTGGTGCGCTCGCTGTTGCGGCGCAGCTGCGCCACCTTCTTCACGAAGTAGCGGCATTGATTCTCGATCCAGGCCAGGTCCAGGCCGTCGGCGGCACTGCCGGCAGCTTGGGCCGCCGGCACCTCGTCTTCAGCGGGCGCCTCGACCGCGGTCAGCACATGACTGATCCAGCCAAAGCCGTGGAAGCGATTCACGCTCGAGAGCGACAGCATCTCCTCGGCATCCACCAGATGATCGCCGTGCGCCAGGCGCAGGTAGAACTTCACGCGCAGCGTCTCGGCGAGCGCCCGGCACATCAGGTGTTTCGCGAACCAGTGCCGCTCGTGCAGCATGTAATAGAGGCCGACGCTCGAGACCAGGATCACCAGGTAGAGCAGCAGCAGCACACGCGTGCTCATGAACTTCTCGTAGGTGAGGTAGGCGAGGCCCATCGCGAAGGCGACCAGGTTGAGGAACGCGAACAGCTGGTCCGAGCGTTTCTGGAAGTACATCGCGAGCGCGTCGGCCTTGCCGTACTGGGCGTCGATGCGCTCGAGCGCCGGCACCTCGTGTCGTTCGAGCACCAGCGCCGGCGGCAGCGCCTTCAGCAGTGAGTCGGGCGCGGGCGGCGCGGGCCAGCGGCTCAGATATTGCCGATACTCCTGGTTGTAGATATTGAGGGACCGCAGGTGGATCTCCAGCCGCCGCGGCATGGCGGGCAGGCGCAGCAGGGCGTTGTCACCGAGACCGGCGAGATAACACGGCGGCTGCCGGGGCGGCCCCGGATTGGAACGCGCGCGCTCGGTGGGGATCCAGTAGGCGAACTTCGCGGGCAGATCCTCTAGATCGGCGGCGGCGTCCGTGAACTGCAGCTGCAGGTCGTCCCGGTTGCGGTTGGTGCGCACACCGAGATAACGCAGCACGGTGTCAGCCGTCCCCGCCGGCAGCGGCGACGGCTGGCCGTCCCACAACGCCAGCAGCACGCTCGAGCCGCGGATCAGGGTGCGCGACAGCCTGAGGTAGTGCAGGTCGCGCACCACACCGTCGGCGGTGCCGCTACCCCCCGGCGCGGCGAGCGGCAGCTCGCGACAGCGCAGCTGCGGGTGGGCGAGCAGCGTATTGAGCGCGGCCAGCGCCTCGGGGTCGAAGTCTGCGGCGTACTGCTCGAGCGGCATGGGCAGCACGGCGTCGACGCCCAGCCCTAAGTCGAGCGCGGTGCGCACGACCAGCATATCCGCGCCGGCGGCCATGCCGGCCATGATGCGCAGCTCGGTATCGGGCAGCTGGCTCTTGAGGGCTTCGAGGAACCGGGTGACCTCGCGGCTCAAGGGCTCGAGCGTGTCCGGATGCAGATCCCGGTGCCCGGAGACGCCGATGACGAACGGCGAATTGCGATTGTCGGGGTTGTCGGCCAAGGGGCGCCATTGTGCCGCCTGCCGGGCGGGGGGGACAACGGAGCCTGCAGCGCCCCGCTACGCGAGTTTCGCGCCGCGGGCGATTGGATTACACTCCATGCCGCCTTCTGGATTCGAACGACAAAACGGGATTTAACCGCCAGGGAGGCATTCAGCGAACGAGGATCCGCCGCATGGATGGGCCCGGCTATTGGGCGTTTCTCAGCTACAGCCACCGCGACGCCGGGTGGGGCTCGTGGCTGCACCGTGCGCTCGAGTCCTACCGGCCGCCCAAGCAGCTGATCGGCAAGCACGCTGCGCGCGGTGCGATTCCGAAGCGCCTGACACCGATCTTCCGCGATCGCGAAGAGCTCGCCAGCGCGACTGATCTCAGCGCGGTCATCAATGCCGCGCTCGTCAGGTCGACCTGTCAGATCGTCATCTGCTCGCCGAACGCTGCGCGCTCGAAGTGGGTGAACGAGGAGATCCTCGCCTTCAAGCGCCTCGGCCGCGAGGACCGGATCTTCTGCTTCATCATCGACGGCGAGCCCAACGCTTCCGACCACCCCGGCCAGGAGCAGCACGAGTGCTTTCCGCCCGCGCTGCGCTACCGCATGGGAGCCGACGGGCAGCTTACCGGCGTGCGCACCGAGCCGATCGCCGCCGACGCGCGACCCGGTAAGGACGGCCGCGGTAACGCCAAACTCAAGCTCATCGCCGGCATGCTCGGCGTTGGCTTCGACTCGCTGCGCCAGCGCGAGCAGCTGCGGCGGCAGCGCCGGCTGTTCGCAATCGCTTCGGGCGCGATCGCCGGCATGGTGCTGACCAGCGGACTTGCCGCCGCCGCGCTGGTCGCCCGCGCCGCCGCACAGCGCCAGACCGCCATCGCCCGCCGCGAGGCGGAGACCGCGCGACAGACCACGGACTTTCTCGTCGATCTGTTCCGCATCTCCGACCCGAGCGAGGCGCGCGGCAACAGCCTGACCGCTCGCGAGGTGCTCGACCGCGGCGCCGCCCGCGTCGAGTCACAGCTGTCGGACCAGCCGCAGATCCAGGCGACTTTGCTCGACACCCTCGGCACGGTCTACATGGGGCTCGGCCTGTACGGTCAGGCCAAACCGCTGCTCGAGTCCGCGGTCGCCAAGCGGCGGGTGCTGACTCCGGCAGAGCCCGGCGATCTCGCGGTTTCCCTCAGCCACCAGGGCGACCTGCTTACGTTCCGCGCGGAATATCCGGACGCCGAGAGCGACTACCGTCGGGCGATCGCGCTCGAGAGCGCGCTGCCTCCCGAGCAGCGCGACGCCGCCGCGCTCGGCAGAAGCCTCTACGGGCTCGGCAACGAGCTGCAGAATCGCGGGCGCTTTGCCGAAGCCGAGCGCAGCCTGCGGGCCGCCCTCGAGGTGCAGGAGCGCCTGTCCGAGGGTGGCGCCAGCGAGGACACGGCGCGCACCGTCCAGGTGCTCGCCTGGGCGGTCAGTCAGCGCGATCCCAACGAGGCGCTGCCGCTGATGGAGCGGGCGGTGGCGATGCAGCGCACGCTGTGGGGCACCCAGCCCTATCCCGACTACGCCGCTGCGCTCAACGATCTGGGCCTGATGTACCGCGATCTCGGCAACTACAACGGGTCGGAGCGGCTGCTGCGCGAATCGCTCGCCATGGAGCGGCGCCTGCTCGGCGACAAGCACCCGGAGCTCGCACTCGCCCTCAACAATCTCGGGCTGGTCGAGCGGCGCAATGGCGACCTGGCCGGCGCCGCGGGCACTTTCCGCCAGGCGCTCGCCATGCAGCGCGAGCTGCTCGGCAACGTTCATCCGGACGTGGCCAACACTCTCAACAATCTCGCCTTCGTGCTCAGCGACCGGGGGGACTTGCGGGGCGCGCTGTCCGCCGAGGGCGAATCGCTCGAGATCTACCGCCATCTGTTCCCGGGCGACAACCCCGACGTCGCGCGTACCATGAACCGCCTCGGCTACTGGCTGATCAGGGCGCGGGACTACCAGAACGCCGACCAGCTGCTCACCCAGGCACTCGAGATGCGCCAGAGGCTGTTCGGCAAGTCGCATCCCGAGATCGCCAGCAGCCTGTTGCATGTCGGGATTCTTCAAGTGGCGCAGCACCGCTATCAGGACGCACTCGCCTCGGCGCGCACGGCGGCACAGATCTATACCGCGGCGCTCTCGGCCTCCAACTGGAAGACGGCGCTCGCGGATTCGATCGGCGGGGCGGCGCTCACGGGCCTGGGTGACTATGCGCAGGCAGAGCAGCAGTTGACGCGCAGCTATTTGATCCTGCGCAATGACGCCGGCGCGTTGCCCATGTACCGCGAACTCGCCCGAGGTTACCTCGAGGCGTTGTACAGCAGCTGGGGTCGCCCACTCGACGCGCGGCGCTATGCCGCGGCGAACCTCGTGATGACCTATCCGCGGCCTCAGTGAGCGCGCGCGGCGCCGCCGCTTGAATCCGCACGACGGTGATTATGTTATCGCCTCTGTTTTACGGCCTCATGAAGGCGTTGCAAGGCGTTTCAACAGCTGTCAGGCTCAAGGACTCATAACTCATAACTCATAACAAGCATGCATGCCACAGCAACGGCTGCGGCACCACGCGTAACTCTCTCGATAGGCACCTATGCGCTGCGCGACACTGATGCGCCCGGCTTTCGTGCTCACCGCCCTCGCCGCCGCCACTGGCGCTCTCGGGCAGGCGAGCAACGCCGGCGTCAATCTCAACGTCATGGCCGTCAACAGCTCCAACGGCAAGATCTACAGTGTGACCTTCACGCCGCCCGGCGGCTCCACCACGGTAGGCAACACTGACGGATCCAACTATCAGCTGCCGGTCGCGCTGGCGTTTGTCACCAACGCCACCACCTACCAGCTCGACCTGTTGGTGGCCGACCAGCAGCGCGGCGCGCTCTACCGCTATCCCGGCGCCCTGACGCCGCAGACTCCCCCGAACCCGACCACGGCGACTCTGCTGTGGAACAGCCGCAGCGCCGGCTCCGGTCCGCTGGCGCCCAATGCGCTCGCCGTGGACGGCGATGGGAATCTGTTCGTAACTTCCCTGGCGGCGGCCAACGGCGAGGTCGGCAGCCCGCCGCAGCTGTGGCAGTTCCCGGTGGGCACGGCGGGCTCCGGATCGTTCGCCGCCCCGGTACTTCTCGACGGCAGCTTCGGCCCCGGCGAGAACCCGGTCGAAGTCGCGCTTGCGCCCGCCGATGTCGCAGGCGTGAGCGCGGTGGCGGGTGGCGACCTCGTTGTGCTGACCACGACCCGGGTACTGGCGTATTCCCGGTCGAGCGGCTTCACGAGCCGCACCACACTGTTCACTTTCCCGAATCCCCGGATAAATCGCAGCAGCCTGGATTTCTGGCCAATCGGCAATGGCGCCGGCGCCAACTACAGCCTGCTGATCACCAACCTGACCTCGGGGACGATCGAGCGCTACTACTTCACCAATCCGCTCATCAGTGCGCCGGCGCCGTTCTACAGCGGGCTTGGTCTGCTGCTCTACCGGGTGCGGGTGCTGTACCAGGCCGGCAACCCCCTGGCGTTCGTGGCGCGGTCCGGGTCGATACTCGAGTTCGGCGCGACGGCCGGCGGTACCGGTACCCTGCTCGCCACCGTGACGCAGAACGTCACGACCGCGCAGGGGCTCGCAGTCTCCAATTCGTTCACCAATGCGGCAAGCCTGTGCCTGCAGCCGGAGGGCTGCGACCTGACCGGCCTGCTCACGCACACGGTGACGGGCGTCTCGACGCTGACCGGCAACATCGTCGAGAACGTGTGTACGGTGACCGCCGACCCGCGTGTGACTTTCGTCACCGGAGTGTGGAGCTGCAGCGTGCCGTACACACCGCCCGCAAGCCTGAACTTCACCTGTCCGCCGGGCACGCCGGGCAGAACCGGCCCGGGATGCCTGCCCGTCAACGCCCTGTGCCCCGGGTTCGACGACACCGGCAAGATGGCCATACCCGAAACGATGTGCGGCAGGTCGGGGAGCTCGGGATCGGGCTTCTCGCTCATCAAGACCCTCATCAACCCCACTCAGTTTAACGGCGGCTATGTGCAGAACTCCGCGGTGCTGGCCAACGGCAGCAACCCGCAGTGCGGTCCCGGCAGCGGAGCGGACGGGGCGTTCCTGTGGGCGCCGCTGCAGGCCGAAGGCCAGGTTTTCGAGAGCCCCAACATGCTGGATATCACCAGCGGCTGCGGCAGCATCCACGGCGGCAGCGACGGTGTCTCGGTATGGGGGGTCGGTCTGTCAGTGAACGAAGCGGCGCCGGAGCTCACCTCCGGTGGGCTGGCGCTGCCGCTCGAGAATTTCTCCAAGACCAAGTACTCGAACCTGACGACCACCATCGACAATCTGACTCAGAGCAACCCGAGCTATCCGCGCTGGACGGACAACTACCCGAACATCGCCTCGACGGTATCGCTCGCGCTGTGGGGCGGGAATGTACCTCCGGCCAATACCAGCCCCTTCGGTTGCCTCGACCAGAGCTGGCTCGATTTCTACGACGCCACGCAGGTCGACGTGAACGGCTCGGCGCAGTGGACCGCGGATTTGCAGAATGCCGCCAATACGCTGACCAACGCCGATGCGACCGGCGGCAGCACCTGTGACGGGATCGTCGTCAACGCGCTCGCGACCAATCCGAGCGCCTTCATCCAGACACCCAACGCGACCTATCCGACCGCGCCGATCGAGCTGAACCCTTCGGGTCAGCTGCGCTCGCGGCTCGCGAACCTGTACTACACCCTCAACACGCGCATTCTGGGCAACGCCGCCTCGGCCACCTGGCCGCTGCCGGTCAGCGTCAACGTCGTCCCGACTACCGTGACCCTGGCGTCGAACTCTTCGCCGGGCAGTGCGACGCTGTCGTGGAACACCAATGGTGCCAGCGGCTGCACCCTGACCAGTTCCGATGGCACCTATCAGAACGCCACGCTCAGCAGCCCGCAGCCGCTTACCATCCCGGCGAGCGACGCCGGGACGATCGTCGCCTACACGGTGAGCTGCACGGGTGGGCCGGCGGCGAGCTCGGTCTCGGCGTATGTGACGGTCAACCCGCCGGCGCCTGCACCTTAAGTCCTCTCGCGGCGCGACTATTGCCGGGAGGTCGGCGCGGCGTTGAGCCGCGCGATCCACTCATCGACCAGCTGCTCCAGGAGCGTGAGCGGCACGCCGCCGTTCTCGAGCACCACCGCATGGAAGTCCCTGAGGTTGAACCGCGGACCAAGCGCAGCCTGTGCCTTGCGGCGCAGCTCCAGGATCTTGAGCTCGCCTACCTTGTAGGCGCACGCCTGGCCGGGCATGGACATGTAGCGCTCGACCTCCGAGGTCGCGTCCGTCTCGGCGACGCCGGTGGTGTTGACCATGTAGTCGATCGCCTGCTTGCGTGACCAGCCCTGGGCATGCAGGCCGGTGTCGACCACCAGCCGCACTGCGCGCAACAGCTCGAGCTGCAGCCGGCCCAGGTCCCCGAACGGGTCGTCCTTGTACATGCCGATCTCGGCGGCAAACTCCTCGGCATATAGCGCCCAGCCTTCCGCGTACGCGGTGTAGAGCGTCTGCTGGCGAATGAGCGGCAGACCCTTGAGTCCGAGCGCTGTCGAGATCTGCAGGTGGTGACCGGGAACGCCCTCGTGGTAGGCGAGGGTCTTCATGCCCCACGTGGGTGTTTCGTTGAGGTCGCGCAAGTTCGCGAAAAAGATCCCGGGGCGCGAGCCGTCCATCGCTGCCTGCTGATAGTAGGCGCCCGAGGTGCCTTTCTCCTGCGCGACCGGCATGCGCTCGACCATCAGGCGCGTCTTCGGCACCGTGCTGAAGTACTCCGGCAGCTGCGCGCTCATCTGGTCGAGGAGCTGCTGGTAGCGGGCCAGCACCTGCCGGCGGCCGTCGTCGTCGTTCGGGTAGAGGAACCGCGGATCTTCGGCGAGCGCGGTCATGCGCTGGCCGACGCTCCCCTGGATCAAGCCCTGGGCCTCGAGGAGCGTATCCATCTGCTGCGTGATGCGCGCCACCTCGGCGAGCCCAAGGGCGTGCACCTGCTTGGGAGTGTAGTCGGTGGTCGTCATCTGCCGGAGCGCCACCGCGTAGTAGGCAGCGCCATCTGGCAGCCGGCCGACGCCGTCGGCCTGGCCGGCCGCCTGCGGCCGCATCGCGACGAGTGCGGCGCTCATGCGCGCGTAGGCCGGATAGACGCTCGTGCGCAGCGCTTCCACCGCCTGCTGCGCGAGCTCCTTCCGGCGCGTTTCGCCGAGCGACTTCACCTTGTCCATGCGCGCGACGAAGCTCGTTACCAGCGCATTGTCGGCCGGTTGCGCGGCGACCGTGTCCTGGATCACCGTCAGGGAGCGCTCGAGGAGTGAGGGCGGCAGGATCACCCCAAGGTGCGCCTGGCGCTGCATCTCGGCCGTGGCCTGATCGAGCTTCACTCCCATCGCCTCGAGCCGCGCCACGTAGTTGCGCGCGGTCTTGTCGTTGGAGACGACGTGAGTGGTCTCCATGAACGCCGGGAGCTGCGTCTCCATCCCGAACATGGGATTGATCGCGTAGAGTCCGTCGGGAGCCAGCCAGTCGAAGCGCTGGAACGACAGCGCCGTCTGGTACTGGTCCACGAGCACGTCGTAAGTGATCTGGTCCTGGCGGTCGAGCCGGCTGCGGTCGAATTCACGCACCTCCTTGAGGAATTTCGCGAACTGCGCGTAGTCGGCGTCGCGCTGCGCGACGGTGTAGGGAGCCAGCTTGTCGGAGTGATGATCGAATATCGATCCGTCCATGATCCCGACGGCGGTGAAGGTCTCCGGGTTGCGGCTCAGGTACTCGAGCGCCTGCCGGTTCGCCAGCACGTTGATGCTGAACGGCTTGCCCCATACCGTGCGGTAGGCGGCGTAACCGGCGAGCACCAGCAGCGCCAGGCCGGTCCAGCCGGCGATGCGCCACACTCTCTTCATCGGCCCTCAGCCGTGCCGCAACTCGCGGCCGGCCTCACCCGCCGGTATTGCCGGTGCGGCGGATGAAATCCGCCACGTTGTCGTGCAGCTGCTTCAACGACGATTCCTTGGCGTACACCATGTGGCCCGACTCGTAGAAGCGGAACTCGATGTTCGATACCAGGCTCTGCGGGATGGGCAGGTGCTGCATCTCGTAGATGCCCTGGTAGAACGGCGTCGCCAGGTCGAAGTAGCCCGCGTTCAGCTGCACCTTGAGGTTCGGGTTGCGCTTCATGGCGCTGGCGAGGTCCGGCATGACGTTGGTGGCCTGGCGGGCCGAGAATGGCGGCCCTTCCTGTCCGGGCTCCTGGTGCGCGAAGTTCCAGGTGCGGAACGTCTGGATGCTGGGCCTGTAGACCTGGCCGTCACCGTACTTGAGATCCTTGCGCGCGTACTCGTTGAACGCGGCGACGTAGGCGGAGCCGAGTGCGGTTGACTGCGGATCGTAGTCGGCACGCTGACTCAGCGGGTCGATGTCCGGCCCGGAGAAGCGGGTGTCGAGTCGCCCGGTGGTGGTCTCGGTGTCGCCCTGAAGCGTCTGGCGGAACTCTCCGCCGTCGATGCGCAGGTCGGCCCTGAGGATATACTCCAGCGGCAGGCCGGTGTACTCATGCAGCTTTCCGGCGATCGCGGCTCGGTCGCTGGTGCTGAGGGAGGATCCGGCGGCGAGCGCGCGCGCGTAGTCGCCCACGGCGAACTGTTCGACCTCGGTAAGCAGCGCCTCGAGATCGGGGTGCGAACCTGGCAGCTTCTTGTGGAACCAGGCAGTGGCCGCATAGGTGGGGAGCGAGGTCTCGTACGGCAGGTCGATTCCGGGGTTGTTGGTCGGACGGTCGGGACTCAGGTCGAAGTTCAGGATCTGCGAAAGCAGGATGACGCCGTTCAGGTCGATCGAGCGCTCACTCGCCAGCTGGTTGGCGACCACCGCCGAGCGCGGCGTGCCGTAGCTTTCGCCGAACAGGTACTTGGGCGAGTTCCAGCGGCCGTACTTGCTGAGAAACTGGTTGATGAATTCGCTGAAGGCATACGCGTCCGGGTCGACACCGAAGAACGCCTTCTCCTTGTCCTTGCCGGCGATGCGGCTGAATCCGGTGCCCGGGGCATCGATGAACACCATATCGGTGGCGTCCAGCAGGCTCGAGCCGTTGTTGACCAACATGTAGGGCGCGGGTGGAGTGTGCGCGTCACTCGAGGTGACGACGCGACGCGGCCCGAAGGCGCCCATGTGCAGCCAGATCGTCGCGGACCCGGGACCGCCGTTATAGAAGAAGGTCACCGGTCGCGGGCCCTTGGCGCCGGTCTTGAAGTAGGCGACATAGAACATCGAGGCCTCGGCGGTCGGGTTGTGCTCCTCACCCCCGGCCTCGGGACCGCCCGGCCCCGGACCCTTCTCCGGCGGCGGCTGCGGCACATCGTCCCAGCCCTTGGGGTGCACGATGAGCGTGCCGGCGACCGCCTGGTAGTCGATCTTCTGTCCCCCGATCGTCACGCTGCTGTTGCTCGTTACCGCTTCGACCTTGAAAGGCTCGAACGCATGGGGGCCCGCTTTCTCCGCACCCGCTTCGGGCTTGCGGTCGGACGGGGCCTGCTCATCGGAGCGGGCCGGCAGCGCGGCACAGGAGGCGAACAGCACGAGGCCTGCGAGGAAAGGCCGGAGACGAAATCGGGTCATGGCAGTTCCTTTCTTATTCGGGCGGAGCGTCCTGGAAACGAGTTCAGCATCCTAGAGGGGAAGCGGTGGCGAATCAAAGCGCGTCCCGAATCCGGCCGGCGGCGTGCGCTACGAGACCGGTGGCGCGCCGCCGGCTTCGCGGCGGCGTGCGACGAAGGCGGCGAGCTCCTCGTGCACGCCCGGATCGAGCGGCGGCGGCTGGAAGGCGGCCAGCGTGCTGTGGGCAATGGCGCCGGCGCGCTCGGTGGCGGTGCGGGCGCCGTCATCCTTCCAGGCGCCGAAGTTGCGCCAGTCGGACACCAGCGGACTGTAGAACGCGTCGCGGTAGCGTTGCATGGTGTGCGCAGCCGCGAAGAAGTGGCCGCCCGGGCCCACCTCCGCGACCGCTTCGACGCCGATTTCGTCCGCGGAGGTGCGCACCGGCTGGAAGAGCTCGGCGAACATCTGCAGCATCTCGACGTCGAGGATGAATTTCTCGTAACAGGCCGTCAGGCCGCCTTCGAGCCAGCCGGCGGCGTGCAGGATGAAGTGACAGCCGCCGAGCAGTGCGCCCCACAGGCTCATCTGCGATTCGTACACGGACTGCGCATCCGGCGCATTGGCGGCGGTCGCGCTCGAGCAGCGCCACGGCACGCCGATGCGCCGCGCCAGCTGGCCGGCGCCGAAGGCGGCCTTGGTGTACTCGGGCGTGCCGAAAGCCGGAGAGCCGGACTTCATGTCCACGTTGGAGGTGAAACTGCCGTACATCACCGGCGCCCCGGGGCGCACGATCTGCGAGAGAGTGATGCCGAACAGCGCCTCGGCGTGCGCGAGCATCAGCGCACCAGGAATGGTGATCGGCGCCATGGCGCCGGCGAGCGTGAACGGCGTGACGATCATCAGCTGGCCGTGGCGCGCGAATTCCATGATGCCGTCGGTCATCGGCAGGTCGAGTTGCAGCGGCGAGTTGGTGTTGCAGATGCTGTAGCAGCGCGGCTCGGCGCGAAACGTCGCCTCGTCGATGCCGTGGGCGATGCGCAGCATCGCGAAACAGTCGGCGAGCTGGCCGTCGCCGCGGCAGTAGAAATACGGCGCCTTGTCGCCCAGGGTGAGTTGCGCCAGCGAGGTCTCCAGGTGCCGCACTTCCACCGGCACGTCCTGCGGCTCGGTCATCTGGCCGAGCACGTGGATGACGTCGAAGGCCTGCGACAGCTTCACGAGATCGCGGAAGTCCGCGATCGAGCCGGTGCGCTTGCCGCGCTGCAGGTCGCTGACGCTCGGCGGGCCCGCGACCGGCGCGAAGATCACATGGCGCCCGCCCACCCGGCAGGTGCGCTGCGGGCTGCGTGCCACCAGGTTGGTCTCGGCGGGCACGCTCGCGAGCGCCTGGTTTACCAGGCCCGGCTCGAGCCGCACCAGCTGGCTCGACTCATCCACCGCAGCTCCCGCCGCGGCGAGCGCCGCGCGGCCGCGCGGGGAGAGCACGCGCATTCCCTGGCGCTCGAGGAGCCCGAGCGCGGCGTCATGCAGGCTCTCGATCTCATCGTCCGAGAACAGGCGTACCGGCTCGAACGGATTGACCAGGTTGCGGTAGCGAATCGAGCGCGCTTCGTGTCCGGCGGCGCCTGCGCGTGGCGACTCGCGCCGACGGGGTCTCATGGGTTCAATAGATCGCAAGCCGGCCAGCGGGTCAAGCCGCGTGTTGCGTTACTCGACCCCGACGTTTTCCACCAGCATCACCTCGCAGGCGCCCGGCCCGGTGTCAGTTCGGGTGAGCGAGGTATGAAAGGTTGCGCCATCATCCCGCCGGCCGTCGACCAGCAGTCCGGTGAGATGCACCACCTCCCCGACACGCAGCCGCGCGAGCGCGGCGCGTGCCACCGGGCCCGCCGGGATGACGTGGGTGTTGGCGCTGTGGTCGATCACGTCCTCGCGCGGGATGGGCAGCGCGCCGTGCGGTTGCCAGCTGTAGAAGCGCACCGCCTGTGAGATATCGAAAGCGGCGAGTGTGCGGTTATCCGACATCGGGCCCCAGCCGAGCGCCAGGTCCTCCGGGATCAGATCGGCGAGCGCATCGAAATGGTAGTCCTCGCGGCCGAGGATGCGCGCGGTGATGTCGTAGCGGGCCCGGGGAGTGAGCGTCCAGCGTCCCAGCTGAATGCGATCCGCGCTCGTGAGATCGGTCTGCACGGGGTCATCCGGCGCCAGGATTCCGTCCGCCGGGTGCACCGGCCGGCGCTCCCACAGCTGCCAGCCGTTCGCCGTCCCGGCGACCGCTAGAACGATGATCAGCAGGGAACGCAGGTTCATGCCGTAATATCTTGCCATCCTGAAACGGGGGTGAGCCATGCACCTGTCGCAGTTCCTGTCTGCCGAGCCCGAGGGCCAGACGCTGTTACAGCTCTCGGAGCTGGGGCTTGCCCTGCTGTTGTCCGCGATCATCGGCCTCGAGCGCGAGTTCAAGCTCAAGAGCGCCGGACTCCGAACTCACGCTCTGGTGGGCGTGGCCTCGGCGCTGATCCTCCTGATCTCCAAGTACGGCTTCACCGACATACTCGCGAAGTACCTGATCGTGCTCGATCCGTCGCGGGTCGCCGCGCAGGTCATCTCCGGCATCGGCTTCATCGGCGGCGGGCTGATCTTCGTGCAGCGCGACGTGGTACGCGGGCTGACCACCGCAGCCACCATCTGGCTGACGGCGGCGGTCGGCATGGCCTGCGGCGCGGGCCTGCCGCTGCTTGCGGTGGCGGTTACGGCGGCACACTTTCTGGTGGTTCTCGGCGGCGCGTCGATCACTCGCCGCATCCACCCGGAGGGGGTGTGGCTGCAAGTGCAGTACCAACCCGGCACGGACGCCTGCGAGGCCGTGATGCAGCTGTGCACCGCCCAGGGCTTCTCCATTCAGGAGCTCGCGATGCAGCAGCCCGGAGCCGAAGGCACGGGCCGATTGATGCAGCTGTACCTGCTGGGGCGCGGTGGCGTCGAAACGTTGCTCGTAAGGGTCGGGCGGATCGCCGGGGTGTTGTCGGCGCGGGCGGCCCAGGCGGCACCTTCACGCCTCGACAGCGGCGCCGCATGAAATGAACGGGCCCGGCAGTGCGCCGGGCCCGGCCAGGGTTGCGCGCCCCGAAGGGGCGCGCGCTCACTCAACGCTTCAGTGTTTGTTGGCTGCTTCGGCTGCGGCCTTCATCTCGCGGCTGGCCTCATCGAGCAGGTCCTTGGCCTTCTGCGCGTGCCCCTGCATGTCGAACTCGTTCGCCTGCTGGGCGGCGCTGATCTTCTCCCAGGCCTGGCGCGTCAGCCGCTGTGCGGCCTCGATATTCGGATGGCGCTTGCCGACGTTCTCGACCGGCGGCGCTTGGGCGATTGCGGCGGAGGCGACCAGCGCCAGAGCCGCCGAGCTCAGGATCAGTTTTCCAAACATATTAAAGACCTCATCGGTGATGGTAGTGTGGCCCGACCCGACGGGGAGCCTGGCGCGCGAGAGTGTCGTACCGGCCGGGTGGGATTGCAAGGAAATGTGAGTGACGGATGCCGCGCGCGCGACCCCTTGCTGCATATGATGTTTGCCGCATGGTGAACTGACAGTGAACACCCGCGCCGCGCCCCGCCGGGCTTGCCCCCGAGCCCCTTAGCCCGGCCCTCCCGCACCTTTGGCCGCCATGGTACCTTCGCGCCACAGCAGCTATATAAGGAGTCGGCACCGCATGCCCAGCAGAGTTCCCGCGGGCCGCAAGCGCGGCTGGATCATTGCCATCGGCGGTGCGGAGAATAAGGAGAACGACCGCCGCATCCTCGAGCGCTTCGTGCGGGCCTCGGGGGGCGCCAGGTCCGACATCGTTGTCATTCCGACGGCCAGCCGCGTGCACGAGACCGGTCCGCGCTACGAGCAGGTGTTCAGCGACATCGGCGCGCGCCGCGTGACCGTCATGGACTTCGACACGCGCCGCGACAGCCAGGAAGCGGGGCGCCTGCGACGCCTGGAGGAGGCCAGCGGCATCTTCTTCACCGGCGGCAATCAGCTGCGCCTGACGACGCTCCTTGGCGGCACGCCGGTCGCAAAGCTGATCCGCACGGCCAATGCCCGCGGCGTCACGGTCGGCGGTACCAGCGCCGGCGCCAGCATCCTCTCCGAGCACATGATCGCCGCGGGCGATGAGGGCTCGGCCGTGATCGCCGGCAGCGTGCGCCTCGCGCCGGGTCTGGGGCTCACCAATCGCTTCATCATCGACCAGCATTTCCGGCAGCGCGACCGCATCGGCCGACTGCTCACCGCGCTGGCCTACAACCCGTTCGCGGTCGGCATCGGTCTCGACGAGGACACCGCGGCGTTCATCGGTCCGGACGAGACGGTCGAAGTCGAAGGCAGCGGGGGGGTCACGATCGTCGACGGCACCGAGGTCAGCTACTCCTCCATCGACAGCGTCGATGACGGCCAGCCGGTGTGCATGCTGGGACTGCGGCTGCACGTGCTCACCGCCGGCGCCACCTTCAACCTGCACACGCATATCGCGGCTGCGGGGGCCCTGAAGCGATCGAAGGAGTGATCGACACCGGGTCGCCCGGCCACGCGCGGCAAGTTGCCTTGAATAACTATTACGACCGACTCGAGCAACACCCATGCGTATCCTCGATCGTTCCGTCTACGTCGGCCCGTCGCTGTACGCGCGCTTCCCTGTTATCCGCCTGGAGCTGGATCTAGGCTCCCTCGAGGCGTGGCCCACCGGGCGGCTCGGCAGCGGCTTCGTCGACGCGCTCGCCGCAGCGCTCCCGGGGCTCGCCGAACACGGCTGCTCGTATCGTGAGCCCGGCGGCTTTTTCCGCCGCATGCGCGAAGGCGACGGCACCTGGCTCGGCCACGTGCTCGAGCACGTGGCCATCGAGCTGCAGAATATCGCCGGTGAGGCGGTGACCTTCGGCAAGACGCGCAGCGCCGGTTCCGCCGGACGCTACACCGTCATCTACGAGTACGCGCAACGCGACGAAGGCGTTGCGGCCGGCGAGCTCGGGCTGCGCCTGCTGTCCTCGCTGCTGCCGGCGGAGCTGCGGCCGGCCGACATCGTGCCGGCGGGGTGGGCCTGGCCTGAGGCTCGTGACCAGTTCATCCGCTTCGCGCAGCGCCGCGCCCTCGGACCCTCGACCGCCGCACTGGTGCGCGCCGCCGAAGCGCGCGGCATCCCATGGCTGCGCCTGAACGAGCAGTCGCTGGTGCAGCTCGGTCACGGCAGGTACCAGCAGCGCATCCAGGCGACCGTCACTGGGCACACCCCGCACATCGCCGTGGAGCTCGCCAGCGACAAGGAGGAAACCAACAAGATTCTCGCGGGTCTGGGGCTGCCGGTGCCCAGGCAGGAGCTGGTGCACAGCGCCGCCGAGGCGCTGCGCGCCGCGCGGCGCATGGGCTTCCCGCTGGTCACCAAGCCCTACAACGGCAATCATGGCCGCGGCATCTCCATCCGCCTCACTACCGACGAGGAAGTGGAGCAGGGCTTCAACGTGGCGCGCGAGCACTCGCGTGCGGTGATCGTCGAGACGTTCCTCGAGGGCGATGACCACCGCCTGCTGGTGGTGAACGGCGCGCTGGTGGCGGCGACGCGCCGCACTCCGGGGCACGTGGTCGCCGACGGTGAGCACACGGTTGAGCAGCTCGTCGATATCGTCAACCAGGACCCGCGCCGCGGCGTCGGCCACGAGAAGGTCCTGACCCGGCTCGAGCTCGATGCGCAGGCGCACAAGATGCTGGAGCGCGCCGGGCTCACGGCCGCTTCCGTGCCCGCCAGCGGGACGGTGGTGCCGCTGCGCTCGACCGCCAACCTGTCAACCGGCGGCACTGCCACCGATGTCACCGACATCATCCATCCCGACAACCGCGAGATGGCCGAGCGTGCGGTGCGCGCCATCGGCCTCGACGTCGGCGGTGTGGACTTTCTCTCGAAGAACATCAGCGAGAGCTACCGCCAGATCGGCGGCGGCATCTGCGAAGTGAACGCCGCCCCCGGCTTCCGCATGCACGTGGCGCCGAGCGAGGGCACGCCGCGCGACGTGGCCGCGCCGGTGATCGACATGCTGTTCCCGCCGGGCTCACCCGCGCGCGTGCCGATCGCCGCGATCACCGGCACCAATGGCAAGACCACGACCGCGCGTATGCTGGCGCACATCGCCAAGATGGCCGGCTTCACTCCCGGAGTAACCACCACCGACGGGGTGTACATCGACGGGCAGCGCACCGTAGCCGGCGACATGACCGGTCCGGTGTCGGCGCGCATGGTGCTCGCCGATCCGCAGATCGACATCGCGGTGCTCGAGACGGCGCGCGGCGGGCTGCTGCGCGCCGGTATGGGCGTCAAGGAGGTCGACGTCGGCGCCGTTCTCAACGTGCAGCCCGACCACCTGGGGCTCAAGGGCATCGACACGCTCGAGCAGCTCGCCGAGGTGAAGCGCATCGTCGTCGAAGTGGCGAGCGACTGCGCGGTGCTGAACGCGGACGATCCGCTGGTCATGAGGATGTCCGGCTACACCGAGGCGAAGCACATCTGCTACGTGACCATGAACCCGCAGCACGCGCTGGTGCGCGAGCATATCCGCGCCGGCGCGCGCGCCTGCGCGCTGGAGGCGGGCGTCAACGGCCAGATGATCACGCTCTACGACCGCGGCGGCCACATCCCGCTCCTATGGACCCACCTGATCCCCGCGACCCTCGAGGGGCGCGCCACCCACAACGTGCAGAACGCGATGTTCGCCGCGGCGCTGGCCTTCTCGCTGGGGATGAAGTTGGACGCGATCCGCCAGGGCCTGCGCACCTTCGACACGACGTTCTTCCAGGCGCCGGGCCGCATGAACATCTTCAGCGAGCATCCGTTCAAGGTGCTGTTCGACTACGGGCACAACGCGCACGCGGTGGGCGTCATGAGCGAGCTCGCCCGGCGGCTCGACGTCACCGGCCGCCGCATCGTGGTGCTCGCCGGTCCGGGCGACCGGCGCGATGAGGACCTGGTGGCGATTGCGCGCGCGGCCGCGGGCAGCTTCGATCATTACATCTGCCGCCGCGACGACGCGCTGCGCGAGCGCGGGCCGGACGAGGTGCCGCGCATCCAGGCAGCGGCGCTGCGCGAGGCCGGGGTTCCCGAGGATGCGATCAGCGTCATCCCCGACGAACAGCAGGCGATCGACGCGGCGCTCAACATGGGGCGTCAGGGCGATCTCATCCTGATCTTCGCCGACGCGCTGGTGCGTTCATGGAAGCAGATCACGAAGTTCAAGCCCCAGGGCGCTGCGGCACGCGTCGGCGAATCCCGGCCGACCGCCGCGGCCCCTGCGTACGGCGCGGCGCGCGGCGGCGGTAACGGTCAGCTCGCCGCGGCGACGCCGGCGGACGGCGCCGGCCAGGCGGGCCAGCCGCCGGAGGCGCCGGCGCCGGCGCTCAGCCTCGAGGGCCTGATCCGCGACGAGCGCGGCGTGCGCTTCGCCCCCGACGCCGAAGACTGAGCCATGACCGCACTGCCGTTCGACGCCTCGCGGCGTCTCACCGGCGCCAACCTGTTCTTTGCCTCCCCCGGGGCAGTGCTCGAGCTGGCCGGCGTCGATCCCGACACGGAGCTGCTGGAGGCGTGGCGCACCCGCGTGGAGCGGATGCGCGCCGCGCTCGACTGGCGTATGCCGGGAGTGGTCGCCCGGCCGCACGCGCGCGGGGCATCGCTCGCGCTGGCCGCGCCCCTCGATCAGCTGCTGGTGGCGACCGAGGTCAACGAGTGGGCGCTGTGTGCCGCGCTCTACGCGCGTGATCCGCAGGCCTGGGCCGGCCTCGAGGCGGCGCTCGCTGCGGCCGCGCTCGAAGAAGCGGCGGACCCGCACACGGTCGTCCGCCCGGCGCTGGAGGAATCGGCGGCGCTGGCGCGCTTCGCGCATCTGGCCGTTGCTGCGGCGCGCCCGCAGCTGCTCGCGCTCGTGGATCGAGCCGATGCGCGTGCGCTACCGCACGTGCTCGATGACAGCCAACTCACGCTGGGCGCCGGCGCGCGCGGCCGCGACTACCAGCTCGGCGCGCTGCCGCAGGCGGCGGCGGTGCCGTGGGGCGAGCTCGGCGGTATCCCGACCGCGCTGGTCACCGGATCGAACGGCAAGACCACCACGGTGCGGCTGGTGGCGGCGTGCGCGCGCGAGCACGGCTGGCCTGCTGCCTACAGCTGCAGCGACGGGGTGTTTCTCGACGGCGAGCTGCTGGCCGGCGGCGACTACTCCGGTCCCGACGGTGCGCGGCGCGTCATGCGCGAGCGCCGCGCGTGCTGCGCGGTCCTCGAGACGGCACGCGGCGGTATCCTGCGCCGCGGTATCGCGGTATCCCGGGCCCAGGTCGCAGTGATCACCAACGTGAGCGCCGATCACTTCGGCGAGTACGGCATCGACGATCTCGCGGGCCTCACCGCGGTGAAGCTGACGGTGGCGGGGGTGCTGCCCCCGGCGGGGCTGCTGGTGCTCAACGCCGACGATGCGGCGCTCGCGGCGGGCGCGGCGCACCTCGCGCAGCGCTTCGGCCACTGCCCGCGGCTCGGGTGGTTCGCCCTCGACGCTGATCACCCGCGTCTGTGGGAGTACCGTGCCGCGGGCGGCTCGACCTGCGGCGTGCGCCGCGGCCGGCTGATCCTCAATCACGGCGGGATCGAGCACGACCTCGGCGCGAGCGCCTCCATGCCGCTCAGCGTCGAGGGGAGCGCCGCCTACAACATCGCGAATCTGGCTGGCGCGGCGCTGGCCGCCGCCGGCCTCGGTGTGCCGCCGCGGATCATCGCGGCGGTGTTCGCGCGCTTCGGCGCGACGCCCGGCGACAATCCCGGGCGGATGATGCGCTTCACGGTCGACGGCGTGTGCGTGCTGGTCGACTACGCGCACAATCCCGAGGGGCTGCGCGGGCTGCTTACGGTCGCGGAGCATCTGCGCGGCGGCGTCGGGCGCCTGGGACTTCTGCTCGGGCACGCCGGCAACCGCCAGGACGCGCAGATCGAGGCGCTGGCGCGCGTGGCCGCGGAATTCCGTCCGGCACTGATCGTCGTCAAGGAGAACGAGGCGCAGCTGCGCGGCCGCGAGCCGGGCGAGATCCCGCGCATCATTCACGCGGCGCTGGTGCGCGCCGGATTCTCCGACAGCGCGTTGCCGCAGTGCGCGAGCGAGCTCGCGGCCGTGCACCACGCGCTCGAATGGGCGCGCCCCGGCGATGTGCTGGCATTGCCCGTGCACTCGCCAAGCGCGCGCGCCGCGGTGCTGGCGCTGCTCGCCGGCGCGGCTCAGTGAGGCGCGATCAGCGCGCTGTAGCCGCTCCAGACGATCTCGATGCCGATACACATGAGGATGAACGCTGACAGGCGCACCAGCACCTCGAGACCGGTGGCGCCGAGCAGCCGCCCGATGGTCTCGGCGAAGCGATACGCGAGGTAGATGGTGAGCGCGATGGCCACCAGCCCGAGCACCGCACCGGTGGCGTGCTGCGCCAGCTGCGACAGCGGCGGCAGGCCGGCGGGCTTGCGGCTGCCGATGGTGATGGCCACCGACATCGAGCCCGGTCCCACCGTGAGCGGCATGGTGAGCGGGTAGAAGCTGCCGACTTTTTTCCCCGGCGCTCCCTCCAGCCCGGCCGAACCCGCGTGATCCGACCACTGCTCCTGGGTCAGGAGCTTCCAGCCGAGCGCCGTCACGACGAGTCCGCCGGCGATGCGCATCACGGGCAGCTCGATGCCGAAGAACTCGAGCAGATACGGTCCGAGCGCCATCGAGCCGAGCAGCAGCGCAAAGCCGTTCACGGCCGCCTTGCGCGCGAGCACCTGACGCTCCTGGGCGGTGAGCTCCGCGGTGAGACCGAGGAAGAACGGCGCCGCCTCGAGCGGGTTGACTATGGGGAACAGTCCCGCGAAGGTCAGCAGGAATGCGCTCGTGACGCCGTTCACTTCGTATACCATCCCGGCACGATCGTTGGCGCGGCGAGTATGAACGGCAATGTGTGCCTCGTCACCCGCGCCTGAGACGGGCACGAGAGAGGTTGCTCAATGAGTCGGGCGTTCACCCGCGAGTCCGACGATCCGGCGCCGCTGCCCGAGCGCGCCATCAGCGCTCATCCGAACCTGGTGACGGCGCGGGGACTGGAGGCGATCGAGGCGCAGATCCGCGCGCTCGAGAGCGAGCGGCAGGCGGCGCGCGCCGCTGACGACAGCGCGCTGCGTGCGCGCGTCGAGCGCGACCTGCGTTACTGGACGGCACGGCGCGCCAGCGCGCGGGTGGTGCCGAAGGTCGAGGCGCCCGACCGCGTGCGCTTCGGCGTTAAAGTCACGCTGCGCAGCGCAAGCGGCGCCGAGCATACCTTCCGCCTGGTGGGCGAGGACGAGGCGGACGCCGCACGCGGTCTGCTGAGCTGGGCGGCGCCGCTCGGGCAGGCGCTCCTCGGCCGCGCGACAGGCGACAGCGTGGTGTTTCAGGGCGGCGAGGCGCAGATCCTGCAGCTCGAGCCCTGACGCCCGGGCGGCCCGCGGCCGCGTGCGCCTTCGCGGGCGCCGCAGTCCGGCGCGACCTCAGAAGCCCCGCGACAGGTACAGGACGGCGCTCGGGATCTTGTAGAAGCTGTCCGGCCGGTAGCCGGTGGGGTCGGTCGGCAGGACGTGATCGCGCGCGATGTTCTGGCCGTAGCGGGCATCGAGCCCCAAGTCCCAGCCTGGCAGCCACGAGCCGAGGAAATCGTGGAACAGCAGGCCGGCGCCGCCGTAGAGGGAGTACGCGGGGGTGGCGAGGTCGTAGCGGTCCACCCCGATGAACATGCCGAACGCGACCGTATTGAAGCGGTAGCGCCAATCGACCGCACGCACACCGATGAGCGAGTGGCCCTGGATCTCGTCGAGCTCGAGCCGCACGCCGAGGTCGTTGTTGTCGGAGACCGCGCGGCGCGCGCCCAGGCCGAAGTGCGGGCCGAAACCGGTCGCCGTCGTGGTGATCGGCAGATTGCTCGCCAGATCCTCGCGCACCTTGTTGACGTTTACGCCGGCATCGACGAACAGCTCCGAATTGCGCTGGCCCGGCAGGCCGCCGTAGGGCGTTTCCGTGCCGTCGTCCTCGCCGCTGTCGGCCTGGGAGTGCTCCGGGCCGCCGTAGCGCAGGAATCCCGACAGCCGTGTGAATGATTGTCCGTAAACGTCGCGTCCGGCGAGCGCCTCGCCGCCCACCGTCATGCCCTTCCAGGGGTGCGAGTAGGTGAGGCCGACGTCGTAGTAGTGGAAGTACGGGTAGGGCAGGGGCTCGCCCGGAGAATATTGGCGGACGTCGCCGCCGTAGTAGGTCTGGTTGACGAGGCTGTGGAGGCGCAGCTCCAGGTAGCCGCCGAAGGGCGGCTCCCAGCCGATACGCAGCATCTGCCCGCGGGCGCCAACCCCGTCGCCGAAGTTGCGCTGATCGGCGCCCCAGTTGCCGAGCACCAGGCCGTAGCTGGTCAGCCCGTCGAGAAAGATGTTTTTCTTTGCATACCAGATGTTCTGCCATTCCGAGATCTCGTAAGTGGCATCGAAGTGGCGCCCGATACGGGGAAAGTCGATGCCGGCCGAGAGCGCCGCATTGCCGAGCAGGTAGCTGCCGCCGTCGGAGTTGTCCTCGCCGGCGTACTGGAAATACACGGCAAACGGCGTGCTGCCGGGGAAGATGAAGCGGCTCATGTAGGAGGCGGCCTGATTGCCCTCCGTCTGCGACAGGCCGCTCGGCTTGAAGAAGTCCTGCCACAAAAAACTGGCCGAGTCCGGCAGGCCGCTGCCGCCGCCGAACTCGAGCAACCGGTTGACCCCGACCGACCAGCCGGGGAATGGCTCGAGCGACAGCTGCATGCCCAGCAGGTTTGGATTGCCGCGGCTGGTCACGCCCTGGTATGTGATGTTGTCGCCGGGCACACTGTCGCCGACGTTGCTGCCGGTCTGTGTGAGGCGGCCGAAGAAGAGCTCGTACTGGATGCCGAGCCGCGTCATCGGCTCCCAGTTCGACAGCGTCGCCGAGAGCATGGTGGGAGCCTCGGTGCTCATCAGCATGCTGCCGGTGTCGGTCATGGGTGACAGCCAGTGGTCGCGCCAGCCGACGTCGAGCTGCGCCCAGCTGTTGCCGAAGCTCAGCATCGAGCCGGTGGGCACGGTGCGCCCGGCGTAGCCGATGCCTCCCGCGCTCACCAGCAGGTAGTCGCTCGGCTGAATATAGCCCTGCGCGGACGCTTCCCAGCCGCTGTCATTGGTGAGTCCGTGCTGATTGGCGAGCACCACGTCCGCGCCGCTGTGGAGCGAGCCGGTCGCGCTCGCGTGCGTCAGGCCGTAGGACTTCTCATAGCGTTCGAGGTAGCGCTCCACCCGCTTGCACAGCTGCGCGTCCACTTTGCAGGCCTCCGGCAGTGCCGCCCGCACCAGCGCCACTGGAAACGGCCGCTTGAGGATCGGCTCATCGGCGAGGATCAGCACCCGCTCGATCTGACGCTCCATCTCCGGCTCGAGGTTGAGCGGCAGATAGCCCGACAGGCCGTCCGCGAGCGCCGTAGCGCTCAGCGCCCACGCGATGCATGCGGGCAGCGCCACACGCCTGAAGAGCTGCTTGCCCGCTGCCACGATCGTGATCCCCTCCTGACTTTGCGGTACAAAGGCCAGCCGCCACCCGCCGTCGGAGTACACACAGCGCGCGCGCCGCCGTCAAGCACCGCGCACGCCGCGTCCGGCATCCGCCTCAGTCGCCACCGCCCGCGCCGACCGCCACCCACGCGAGCTCGGAGTTGGAGACCGAGCCGACGTTGAAGGTGCGCGCCGCCGCCGCCATGCGGGTCAGCGCCTGCGCGAGCGGCATCGGCGCGCGCGCGTCGCCGCGCTTTGCCTTGTGGAAGCGCACCGGGTTGATGCGCGCCACCACATAGTTGCGCAGGTACGGCGAACGAAAGCCGCGCGTCTGCAGCGTGGCGATGATGCTCTTGACGCGTGTGTCGATGTCCAGCAGCCGCGCCGCGTAGCCGCCGCGCTCCTTCAGGCTCGCGGCCAGCGTGCGTTCGCTGAAGCGGTCGACTTTCTTCAGGAACGGGCTGTAGGCCCCGCCGGCAAAGCGCGGTGCGCTCTCGTAGACGATGCCGAGCGTGAGGAGCTCGGGCGCCTCGAACTCGGCGGTGAAGCCGGCTTCCGGCTCCCGGCCGCGGGTCCTGGCGAGATTGCGCGCCATGCGGATGACCTCGAGGCTCCGGTCCTTGAGGTTGTGGGCCTTCTCGGTGTTGAGCGCGAGTATCCGGTAGGCGAGCGACTCGTCGGGGGAGATCAGCGCGGTGATCTGCTTCAGTCCCAGCACCTTGGCGGCCGCAAGCCGATGCCGGCCGTTGGGCGTCCACAGCCGTCCGTCCTCGCCGCGCACCACGATCAGCGGATCGAGGAACGCCTGCGTCTCGTCGATCTTCGCGGCCAGGCGTTTGGTGTGCGTCGGCGACAGGTCGCGCTGGAACGGTGTCGGTTGCACGGCCGCGAGCGGCAGGCTGGCGAGCAGCAGCGTGCGCCCGCCAAGAGGCTCGCGGTAGGCGCCGATCGCGGCTCCTCCGGCTTCGCGCACCAGCGCCACGAGCGCGGCAACCGCCGGGCTGTCGAGCGGTGTTGCCATCTCCGCGGCGTCGAGGCCGCGCGCGCTGCGGCCCGGGGCGAGGCGCCCGCGCCGCCGGGCCGCGCTGCGCGCGGCTCGCGGCGCGCCGCTCTTGCGTGTTGCCATGTGTGCGAGAATGAACGATCCCCGCGGATGTTGCCATGGATTTCCGGACCAACTCGCCCAGCATCGCCCACAGCCTGCCGGCGCAGCGCTTCGACTCCGCCGGCCGTTCGCACGTCGACCAGCGTGCGGTGCTGGCGCTGGCCCTGCCGTTGATGGCCAACAGCGCGGTGCAGATCGTGCTGAACCTCACCGACATGTGGTTCATGGGGCGCATCTCCACCAAGGCGCTCGCGGCGGTGGGCGCGGTGCAGTGGCTGGTGATCGTGGTGGTGCTGGTGCTCGGCGGCGCCGGCACCGCGGTGCAGACACTGGTGGCGCAAAGCTTCGGCGCGCGGCGTTACCGCCGCGCCAGCGCGGCGGTGTGGACCGCGCTGTACGCGATGGCGTGCGCCGCGCCGCTGTTCGTGCTGCTCGGAGCCGCGCGGCACCTGATTCTCGCGCCCTTCGGCTTCGATCCCGGCATCGAGCAGCTCGCGGCGGCCTTCTGGTTCCCGCGCGTCGGCGGCGCGTGTGTCGCGGCCGCGGTGTGGGCGATGCTCGGCTTTTTCAACGGCATCGGCCGGCCGCGCATGACGCTCGCGATTACCCTCGTGACCACGGTCACCAACGCGCTGCTCAACCAGCTGTTCATCTTC